>JAABUJ010000248.1_pt1 | contig 118117 bp, 146 predicted proteins | sample 5559131 | NCBI WGS metagenome assembly JAABUJ01 (sample SAMN10711875, study PRJNA513366) | rock metagenome | isolation source: Antarctica rocks | place: Antarctica: Victoria Land, Mt New Zealand nord | collected 2016-01-07
TGCAAGAAACACGCGCCTGCTGCGCAGCTGCAAAGCTCTGTGTCAGCGGTGTTGCAGACACCTGGGGCCTGTGCAAGGCTGGCAGAGCCCCACTGAGGTAATGGCCCTGCATGCTTGGGGCTCTGACTGTGCAAGAGGCCATTTCCACACAAGTGCCAGCCGCTGTATCTACTTAACAGGGTTGATAGTGCGGTGGGTCGGTAGCCAGAAAGTATGTGTAAAACCACATGGTGCAGCTGAGCACACTTAGCTGACCGCCTGGTAAAGGCTTACTTACGCATCTGTGTGCAAATGCCAGAGTCCTCGCTACAGCCACCATCATGTACATGTATTGTATGGACCCTCCCCGAATGGTCGCGGCCCCCCCGCCAACATGCATACGCATGTCACTGCTTGTATTGTGGTCACACGCAGCATGTACAGCTGCATCCGTGCCTTGGCTGCCGTGATTTAGGGCAAGACCCCGGACACGCGCCTGGCCCTCCGGTCAGGACTCACAGTCCATGCTCGATCCACAAGCGCGCCGCTGCTTCATGCAGCAGGCAATGTCGCCTGGCCAGGACTCCCACATCAGCAGCATACCTGCGCCGCCACACCAAGTCAGTATGCGCTGCAGCAACCTATCTGCCTTAAAAGAGTCCACGGCCAGCAGCACGAACGCATGCCTGACACTCATGCAGGCATCGGTTAGAGGCACGCACCCTCCGCCAACCAGCCCAGCCACAGGCACGCCGGCTGCAAGGCAGGTGTCAAGCACCATGAGCTCACGCCGGCGGATCCCATCATCACTGAGAGCCAGGCGGCCGAGGGCATCATCCGCGTGGACGTCCACGCCTGCAGCCGTGCGGGCAACAGGTGAGCCCGTGATAGGTAAACTCCTGCAGGCTGAGGAGCGTCGGGCCCGAGGCCAGATCAGGGCCTTTATGGTGCATCCTGCACAGGCAGATGCCGACACACACACAATGCGCATGGACATCAGCACATGGCAGCAAGCGACGCATGGCCGCCGGAGGGCAACGGAGAAGACGGTGCCCGAGCTGTCACCACTGGCACTGCACACCCTCGCTTGACGTGCCTGCGTCATAGATCACCAGCTCTGGTCGCGCAGCCGCCAGCACCTCCGGCAGCAGTCCACCGAGCACCCTGCCCGCCCCAGGGTCACTCAGGCCTTGGGTGCAGTGTGCACACGCGAACCAATGGTGCCGCATGAAGCTGACACCTCCACGTCTGCCAGCGCGGTGGTTGCACTGGGGAGGCAAGCAGGAACAACATGTCATGTATCAGTGATGCGGCTGCCTGCAAGCATGCAGCATGCCGCTCAGCAGCATGCATGCCTTCGTCTGGTGACAGGGTCCGACTGGTTTGTGGTTGCTGCCTTTGCAGTCGTGGTGCAGGGCCTGGGAGTGACCAGTGCTCTCAGAACGAGCGCTGTATTGGCTTGTGCTATGACACCTATCCAAGAACGTGTCGCTTGATAACAATGGCGCACCGCAAATAGTCCGCATCGCCAGTGCCATCGGGGAGCGGGACGTCGCAGTCGCTGTCCGCCTACCGTGAAAACAGATAAATGTAAAGTTGAGCAGACTGATGAAGGCTGCTATGAAGCTGGGGGCTGCACACACCTTGCGGGCCGGAAAGTTGGCCGCTGCATGGACTGAGACCGTGAACACGTTTGGCTCGCGCTGGAAGATGCTCGCCGTCCCGTCACCCTGCCCCGGCTTTTGCAGAGAGTCACAAGAGCGGCACACCAGGCTTTGTAGAAAGCGTGGACGTCATGCAAAGATTATACCTGATGAACATCCAGGTCCAATACGAGGACTCGCTTGACGTGCCCAGCTTTCAACAACGACGCCGCTGTCACCGCGATATCTGCAGGCGGCAAAGCAGCTGCCTTGATAAAGGATCCAGCGCCAGTGTGGATGGCCTGTCAGCAGGCCTTGGGCAACAACATTTGAAGTAGCTACGGTGGCCCCTCTGTCTGGCGGGTTGAGCGTGCACACCATTTATTATGCAGAAACCGCTCCCAAAGCCGGAGTGCGCGTGGTGAGTCCCGCCAGCCGTACTGCAGGCCAGGCCGTGCTGCAACGCCAGCTCAGCAGTCAGCAGCGTGCCTACCCCGACGCACCCCGAGCTGTACGCTCAGCCTGCATCAAACATGACAGCCTGCAGGGAACAGTGCCGTGACCAACAGCAGCCTCAGTGTTGCACTCGCCTGCCACCTCTGACAATGTACGCTCGATAAGTGCGGGCGTCCTGACTGTGTCGCCAAAACCAATTCTGCGCTCTTCCGAGGGCGTCAAGGCGCCGCCGAGGAAGCGCTGCAGGTACTGGACGTCGTGCACCTGTACATGCAGCAGCGAGTCAGCACGTTGGCCTGCCTTGTGACACCAAGTGCGCAGAATGAAACAGCAAGGAACCCCACCAGTTCCAGAGCTCCAGCGAGCTTGCTGGAGTCGGGCTGCCGCACCTGCGCTGGTCTTTCTGGTCACAAGGAGGCTTGAGGTCAGGCAGGCCTACTGGGGATCAGGTGCGCAGGTGCTGGCGCGGCTCGAAGCATACCTGGCTTTCAAGGAGCGTCCCATCTTGGATCAGCGTAGCAAAGATTCGCTGGAACACGCCCTACTCCAGCCCACAGCACACATACGCGTCTGCGTATTAGACTGGCATGAGACAAGCCGGGAGCGCAGTCTTCCAGCTCGTAACAAGGAGTGGGGGCAGCAGCAGCGCCCACCATTGGGAAGCGGTGCCCTGGAGGCAGCTGAGGTGCAGAGAAGGCCTGCTCCAGGAGGTAAAGTGAGTTCTCCTCTCTGGCAGAGTGGTGCTGCAGAAACCTTTGCAAGGAGCCCACCTCGCTGTGAACAGTCGGCACCCTCCCCGCCGTTGTCGACGCATGTCGCACTTGATGTGCTTTTGCTTTGCACGGCGCACCTGCACACAGCGCAACACTGTGACCTGTGAAGTACGGGCACTGTGGAAGGCAAGCTGGAGGAGAAGCTCAGCGCACCTTGCTGCAAAAGCACGTATGCCGCTCGCCTGGCAACGGTGCGCCACTGGCCACCAGCCTGAAGCATCAAAGGCGTTGTCTGCGATACACCGAAGAGCTCTCCCCTTCATGCCATCAGGCTATGTCTAATTGAGTGCATTTACATCTGTGATACACAGCCTGTCAGTGAATTGCAGCCCTATGCTGAGCTGCGCAGCATTACAGACTCAGAGTTGAGTAAAACCTATGCAGCAACCGATTGCGCGTGTGGGTGCTAGACACAATGTACCATTGTGCACCCAGGCAGGGAATGCGCGAAGGGCGCGCGGACGAGTGCCCAAGCACTTGATTGGAATTCGGTGTGAATCTCTCACAGTGTTAGACCTGGCTGAGGTTGTGCCCCAGTAAAGGGATAGGGAGATCACGAGGGGCGCATAGCTGGAGATAGGGTATGCAATGATGTTCGCGTGACAGCGCGGCATGGCATATCACGGCAAAGCTGCATGCTGCATGTCATCATCCTGGAGTCAGATCAAAGCAGTACGGTTCAGCGCCTGACAATTGTCTGGGCTACAAGTAGACTCCAAACCATGGCACACGGCAGTAGACTCCCATAAGTTGCGTCCCAACATGTGTACGCTTCTCACATGCATCAGAGAAGGCTTCCCCAGACCAATGTTCAGAAATCCCACAGTACTCGTAAGCAGCGGCATCAGCCCCATCAAGCAGTGGCATCAAGAGCGGGCTTGGCGATAGAGCCTTGAGCAGGCCGAGCTGCACTACCTGGGGCCTTGGACACCCTCCTCCAACATGTTGCAGTACCCCCTGGCCTCGCAAGCACACAGACCCCCTTTCAGCAACCAAATGCGAGTCGCCTCGGTTTCCACCCACATAGCAGCGCAAAGCAACCGCAATTGTCGAGTGCGCGGCCTGTCTTTGCTGAACACCTACCAGGCGGTCCATCATGCGTGGGTGGAAACCGTGGCGACTCAGCATGCAGCAGAATGTGACGGATGTCTAGCAAAAGGCCACAGCCAAATAGACACCCCTACGGACACATCGCACGCAGTTGCGTGATAGTAAATGTGCGTACTAGGCGCAGCAGATGGCGCATTGTGTAGGTCCTGCCTGTATGGCAGGCTGTCGACTAGCATAAAGAGAGTATTGAGAGCCGGCACGTGCCAAACGTTTCCATAACACCTCCACAGCAATGGGAAATGGCCGCCCCGCGAACATCAGCATTTGGCCAAAAACATTAATGGGCAATGGCCTAGAAAAGTGGTCAACGGCCCAAAAAACAGGTGGTCTATTTATTTCTTGGCTCAACTCCCCACTAGCGTTGGTTTCCACCCACCAGTAACCGGACCAGACATGACGGCCCCTAGGCCTTGCGACGCAGGCCTTGCGCATGGACGCAAAGTATGCCAGTGGGTCCAGATCTGACCACCTGCTTAGTGTGGTGCGCAGAACAACAGTAAGACTTGGGCTTCTACAGATGAATGATCAACCGTGCGCCAAGGTCCGGAACATTCTTGACCCTAACTTGCCAGGCGCTACGGCTTCGGACCTGGCTACCGCCGTGCGCCCCTCGTGAGCTAAGTGTCCCTTTCATGGGACAGCCTGGTGTTCCGGACTCTGCAGTGTTCTTTGTTGCCACGGCCCGCAAAGAGGTAAATGCCTACCACTCTCTGACTTTCAACCGTGAGGCTGAGCGCCCAAGCGGAGGTCTACCCACTATTTGCCGCGCATCGTCGGCAGAGAGGGGGGAGATGTACACGCGCTTCATTTGACAGGGCTTTGAATGCGTTCCTACGTGTGCACGTGCGTTTTCCTACGTGTGCACGTGCACGTAAGTGTTCTTCATCGCCTGGATTGCAGGCCAGGCGTCACTGAGGATTAGAGTACGTATCATACACATGACAACACCCAGTCGATGAGTGCTAGGTGCGTGCAGAGTGGCTTGTTTGACGCAACTATCTCTGCACCGAGCGTGTCTGCTGTGCGTATTGATAGGAGCGCAGTGTGAAGGTTTTCGGCCTTGCCTTTACACCCAACGCGACGGGGCGCCCGGTCAGTAATAGCAGGCAGTCGCGCCTACTTCTTGCCGCCCCATCCAGTGAACAGGCGGGCAAATGCACCCTTGGCCGCTTCCTTGGGCATGCGATGCTCCAGCGTGGGCGCGTTGATGTAGCCAAGTGCAGAATCCAGGAGAAAGGGACGCGCTGGCACAGCAGACGGCCGTGGCGGCACAGCACAGAGGTGCGGTGGCGGGTTGCCTGCCTGGCCGCCCGCAAACGACTCCCAGCGCAGGAGGCCGTCCAGCATGTAGGTCGCCGCTGCGATCGCAAGACACCTGCTTAGCGCGTCAAACACCAGCCAGCTATGATGAAGCACGTGCGCTCAGCAGGGCATCTCCCTAGCCCCCGCCCCCGGATGCAAAGGACAGTGCTAGGTTTTGCGACCGAGCGTTAAGAGCGCTGTGCGGGGCTCTGGCACGATCAAATCAGGCGGGAGAGCTGCTGCGCACCAGGGCGCATGGAGCTGCCGGTTAGACCCAGCCCGTCCACGCCGTCCTGCACAGCCTCGGCCCCGCGCTGTGCCTCCGCCACGCACTCTGCTGCTGCTACACACTGCCACGCCTGCGCGCCCGCAACGCAACCCGTGTTTCTGGATGCAGGAGTAGCACGACACAAGCGCCTTTCATTCTGTCACACTTGCTCAATCCCTCTGACCAGGCTGACACATGGGGCATCTTCCCCACTAGCGGTGGTTTACGCCCACTCACGCGATGCAGCAGTGCTCGGGAATCAGATATAAATGTTGTCAACCCATGAATACGATTATAAAATGCGAGTCGCCTCGGTCTGTGGGTGGAAACTGAGGCGACTCGCATTTTATAATCGTATTCATGGCTTGAAAACATTTATATGCACGTCTACCAACTGGAGGTACGTGTATAGGATCTGCTTTTGTGTGCAGCACACAGCCTGGTGTATGATAAGCAGGAGCATCGCCTGCAACTCCTCTGTTGACACCATGCATGGCCTGTGGCACGCTTATCGCGTACAGCACCCACCGCTGGCCTTTCCCAAGCAGCTCGACCTGGATGCTTACCTCCACCTGCTCAGGCATGGCCTCCAGGTCGGCCAGCGCTTCTGCATCTGGGTGCTCGCACTCCCGCCACCGCTCGACGGCCCCCGCAGCGCGCTCCCGTGCGCGGCCAAACACCGCGTTTGCCTCGCGCGGCTTGTGCGCAGCCAGGTATGCGTGCCCAGCATACAGGCACCGGCCCGCCTGGGACTGCGCCGCCTGCAGAAAGCGGAGCACGCATGTAGGTGTAAGCGCCAGACACTGCTTGCTCTGCCAGCAAAGCTGTACAGCACTGCGGGCTGCCAGCAATGTGGAGCGCGCCCCACCTTGGCTGCACACTCGTCCAGCAGCGCTTCGCCGCTTGCGCCGCCAACCTGCCCTGCTACCTCCGCCAGCTCCTTGACGTGGCTCAGGTGCAAGTCGTACACGCGCACCACCTCCTCCGCCTTGGCAGGGCGGAGCTTTTCCTCCTGAACGCACGACACGGCACTCAAGAGTCTGCCAGTGTCGGGTGGCCGAATGCAGCTGGCGCTAGACGCAGGGCACTCACTTTGCCCGGCTTGGCAGCCGCCGCAGCGCCCAGCTGCTGACCTATGGCGAAACGCGCACGTGCATCTGCAATCAGCAGCGACGCGCGCTCCACAGCGCGCTCCAGCTGCGTCCCCGTAACCGCTGCGTTGAGCGCGCGCAGGTCGCCAACGACCTCTCCAGCCTCGGCGCTGCTGCCGCCTGCGGCCGCCAGCCCCGGGGGTGGACATCAAGCATTACCAAAGAAGAACTGTGAGCCCAGAGATGGCCACACGCCCGCATGCGAGCCTGGCTGGACTGCAGCCACGCGGGGACATGCGGGAGCGTCACGCGCAAGCGCGCACTTGTCGTAGCGGCCAGCGCGTGCCGCACAAGCCCCTTGGCCTCATTGTAGTGCCCAGACAGGCTGTCGTAATGGGCCACCAGCGCCTCCAGGCCCTCGTCGGCCGCTGCAGCGCGATCCAGATCGCGGCTGGCCGCGGCTGCCTGCGTCGCACAAGATATCGGTACAAGGTTTTTGGAAAGAGCGTTTGCCTCAAGTTGCACACCGAAGCGTGGCACCAGTCGCAGCGGCAGGTAAGCGCTTGTAAGGGCGCAATGCAGCGCAAGACGGCGTGCCTGCGCCAGGCTGGTGCGCATGCGCTCTGCTCGCACAGGGTAGGTCGTGCCGCGCCAGGTTATTGTGGACACCCCGGCTGGCCCTGCGGTGCGCTCCTCGGGCGCGCTCGCCAGCTGCGCCAGCTTTGCCTGCACAGCCCTGCATGTCGGCGCAAGCCAGGCACGCACACGTGGCAACACTCGTGACGCTTGTCGCTGGAGCGCGCCTGCAACGCATCACCGTCCGGCTGCATGTCCATGGCGCTGCCGGCTGAGCTGCTTTCGCCGCCGCCCGCACGCGACAGCTGGTACTGGCAAAAGCGGACAGCCGGCGTGACGTCTGCGAGCTGCCGGGCGAGCACGGCCTGCTGCTCAGGCGCGCTGACCCTGGCCAGCTCCTCCAGCAGCTTCCTGACACCGACACGTCACCCGTCAGCGCCCGTGCACCCGCTGCTCAGCGCTCCAGAGGCCATGGGAAGAGAAGGAGAGGCGCACTCTGCGCGCAGGTGCTTGGCCAGCGCGGCCGGCCAGGCCTCCTTCTCCTGCAAGTGGCAGCCCTGCAGCCACGCCGCGTATGCGTCGACCTCCAGCGCGCTCCGCGTGTCACAGCGCGCGTCCGCGAGCCGCGCCAGGTCGGCCGCCCAGCGCGCCGCCTGGGGGCCAACAGCGGTCAGGGGTGGGCGTGGTCGTCGGCGGGGCGGGGCGTGCGGCCTGAGGGCTCACCTTCGCCAAGCGTCGGACCTGGTGCAGGCGCTTACGCACGTCTGGCTGCTCCTCCTGCTGCGTCTTCAGCTCCATGGCTTGCGCCCAGCAGCGCTCGGCGGACATGAGCGGGATCATAAGCTGCCTGCACACACCGCGACGCAGGCTTGAAGCATTGGCACACTGTCCCAGCGCCCTTGCCGTCAGCCACGGCCGCAAGCAGGGCGCGCACCCGGGCTCCGCGATCTGCGCCGCCTCCAGCGTGCGGCTCACAAACTTGCCACGGCCGTGCGTGAAGTCGTGCGCCTTGTACAGCCGGCGCAGCTTGCGCGAGCAGTACTGCCTGCACACCAGCTGCTGTACTGACGCCCAAGCGTGCCAGGCGGCTATGCTGCGGGCAGCCGACCGGCGGCTCCACGGAGAGGTGCAGGCGCAGGAGATCCTCCCTGAGTTCACAGCGCGCAAGATAACTGTGCAAATTGCAGCGTGGCACAGCTGCTACCTGTAGCGCACAAAGTCGCTGTGTCGCAGGCCGTGCTCCGCCTGCGCCGTCTTTATGGTCTCCAGCAGGCTGAAGGGCAAGGCAGCCAGCCCGCTACCGACCTCGGGCTGCTCTACACCGTTTGCCTCGCTGTGCTCCTCGGCGTGCAGGGACGCGGACTGGTCCAGGTCGCTCTCCACATCCATTGGCTCCGCCATGCCCCCTGGCAAACTCAATCGCGCTCAGCGCTTTGGCCGAACTTACTTTGGGTGCTTCTAAAGGAGGCACAGGTAGCATTTATCATTCCGTGTGTGCTGAGCACACTGTGCTCACACCAGGTCAAGCATGAGTCCGCAGCCGCCCCATGGTTGCACCCCGCACTGGCACAGCAGCACTGACAGGAGGAGTCAGATTCTAGCAAGGCCAGATGCGCACATGTCTAGTTCAAGCACCCACCACTCGCAATCCCAGGCGCATACCTGCAGACGTGTGAGGCGTGGTCCAGCAACCTGGCCGATGTGAGCCCTCCGCTTCCGCTGCTGGTCAGCATGAACCTGCTTGGCAAAGTAGCCAAGGAGTTTGGCGAGTACGTGGCCGGAGAGGACCAGCGGGGTGCGCGTGGAACCTGTAATGATCATGAAGCACTCGGCAAGTCGCCTTGCTCGATCGGGCGCGAGCTGCAGGGGTACGCTCGGAGGATGCTGCAGTGGAAGCGCTGCTGCAGCGCCTGAGCGACGGCATCCTGCCCGATGATCGGCGGGAGGCGCTCGCACAGCTGCGCGACCTGCTCACCGCCAGCCGCGAGGCCCGCTCCCCCACAGCCGTGGTCACATACGCCCAGCACCACCCTCAAAAGTTTGGTCGCAGACGCCAAGCAGCACTCCAGCATACTTCAGGCAGAGCCTGGTATGACCGGCCGCGCAGGCGCGTGTGGCGCTCGGCAATGCTGGCATGCCGGCGCTGTGCGCCGTGCTGCGGGACGAGCGCGGCGACCTGGACATGGTCCGTGGCGCGCTGGAGTGCCTGGTGCTGGCAGTGCAGCCCGCGCCTGCCCAAGACAGCAGCGTGCGTGCCCCGCCCGCGTCCTGCGGGCCCTGCAGGGCCTCAGCGCTGGTCGCTTCCAACTAGCATGGGTGGGCCACGCAGCGCAAGAGCGGACGACCGTCACCCGGGGCCTTCAACGCCGAGCTGCTTGTGCGTGTGCCGGGTGCGCTGGCGCTGGTGCTCGGCCTGCTGCAAGGCGGCTCCGGCGGCGACTTCTACGTGGCCTACCACACCGTGCAGCTCCTGACCGCGCTGGGCATGGGCAACATGCCCCGCCTGCTGGAGGTGCGCCGCGCTGCCGCAGCCGGTCGGCGCGGACGGCGGGTGCGTGCTCGCGTGCTACGTGTCCTGACTTGCAGCGCTCTGGCTGCAAACGCAGGCAGTGCTGGCGGCACCGGAAGGCGTCGCGCGCCTGATGGACCTGCTGGGTAGTGAGCATGAAGTGCTGCGCAACGAGGCGCTGCTCCTGCTGATCGGCCTTGCGCGCGTCTCGCCGGACATGCAGCAAATCGCGGCATTTGAGGGCGCGTTTGAACGCGTGCTGGGCATTGCCAGGTGCGAGCCCGGTGGCCCCGCCAGCCTTACAAGGGTGCTGCTCCTCATCGTAACTGCAGCCTGACGAGCCGTGCCTGCGCTGCAGGGACGAGGGCGGCGCGGACGGCGGCATCGTTGTGCAGGACTGCCTCGAGCTGCTCAACAACCTGCTGCGGACAAACGCTTCCAACCAGCTGCTTTTCCGGTGCGCAGCATTCAGGTTTTTCTTGCACGGTGCAGCAGCGTCGCCGCGGCCCTGCGCTCAACATGTGCGCTGAGACAGGGAGACCGGGCACGCGGGGGCCCTGGTGGACCTCCTGCGCACCGCACTGCCTGCGCAGCCGGCGCGGCGGCATGGCCCAGCGCGCCAGTCCGCCGGCAACATGCTCGCAGCGCTGGAGACAGTGCATCTCCTGCTGACGCCGCTCCCCCCGCAGTCCGGCGCGCCGGCCGGCACAGCCGCAGCCTCGGTGAGCTCGCGGAGGGCTGCAAGACATCGCGTAGCGCCTTGTGTCTTGGTGCATGCGCATGTGATGGGTGTGCGTGTGGGAGCAGCACTGCACGCAGTGTCATGTCTACATGAAGCGACCCGACGTCCGCAGTGTCCGTGATGGGGGCCATGTTGGCCAACAATAGGACCTGGGACGACGGCCATCTGGATGCCGCAGGAAAAGCAGCGGGAAGAGAGCCGCGCCAGCAACCAGGCCGCGCTGCTGCGGGCTGGCGCGCTGGATGTGCTGCTTGGCGTGGCGCTGGCGTCCGGGGGCGTCCCATCCCCGGCCGTTCGCATGCAGGTTGGCCTGCTCGCCCATGTGTGTATGAGGTGAAACCGCCGCTGGATGATTTACATGGAATGTCATTAATTGTCCGTCACGCACTTCAGCCAGGCATGCGCCTGCTGCAGGCGCTGCATTGCCTGGAGCGGCTGCTTGTGGGCGCGCCCAAGGCGCAGCTGGCGCTCATGACAGCGAGCTTGCCGTTGCGCGAGGGTGGCACATTGCCCGCTCTGCAGGCATGCTCCCACGTGCTGGCACACGATCTGGCTCGGCCTAGCAGCCTGCGCTCGCTGCAACTCTGCGCAGGCACTCGTCGCGCTCGACCTGCCTGCCTTACTATGCATGCTTAGAAGGGTATCCGATCCGCAGGCACTCCTGAGGGCAGCCCTGAGTGCATGCAATGCTGGAGAGTGCGCTGCGGCGGCCATGGTACTGCAGGCCTTCTGCAAGGGCAACGCTGAGGGGCAGAGCATGCTGATTGCTACCATAATGCCTGCCGGCAACCACGGCCTTGAGGGCAGCGGTGCGCGGCAGGCTTTCCCGCACCCCTTATCAACGCGTGAACACTACAGCTTGCCAGTGACAGAGGCATACGTGTGGGCAGAATACGGTCTTGTTGGCGGGCTCCCTTACAAGTAGATTCACGCAATTGCACAGCTGACGCTCTCGCTCGGCTCGACTTGAGCCCGGCCGCTCTTTTAACTCCATGCAGGCTATGACACATTTGGCGGGGAGCTGGTCAGCGCCATGGCGGGGACAGACATGTCAGCCGCAGCCCAAGCTGCGCTCATTCTGCGATACACCCTTGACGGCAACCCTGCGGGCAAGGTGAGTATGAAAGGCGGTGCAGTGGTGCTGTGTGTTCAGTGCCACATGCCCACCTAGGGTCCACGTGCTACCTGCTGTTTAATGAAGCGGCGCATTGCAAACTCGCGTGTTGGGCACAGGAGCGGATGTTGGGCATACCGTTGCAGCTGCCAACGCCTATTCAGGCCGGACCACCCCTGCTGCTGCCGCTCTGCGTCTCATGCTTGCAGGCAGCATTGCAGGCCGGTAAGGTGCCCGCCCAAGTAATTGGGAGTGTGGTGACCATGTCTTGTGGAAACCGGTTGTCTTTTATAAGGGCATGGCTGAGCTTCCGTGCGTGCAGAGGCGTTGGCTGATGCAGAGCAAGCCGCCGCAGGGCGAGGCAGCTACATGGCGGGCGCATTGCTGCGCCTCCTCATCACATGGCTGAGCGACTGCCTGAGTGCCGTACAGGCGTACCTCACTGTCGACACTTCCCTCAAGCTGGTGCATGACATCCTCACTGGCAGGCACGAAGTAGGACAGCCCTCGCCGCACCCGTTCTTGATGAGTATAATCTGCAGCTGCATAGTGACGGGGTGCTGTGCGACACCGTGCAGGGTAAGCAATGCGGACCCAGTCATACAGGGCTTGGCCGCAGTGCTGGTGGGGACATGCGCCTTGGCCCCAAGTGGACCGGACATGCCAGCAGCAGGCATTGCGGGAGGGGCCGCAGTACTGGAGGCTGTGGCTGGCCAAGTGGGCCTGGGGCCTCTATTCAGCTGCATTGCTGGCCTGCGGGACACGCCAGCGTATGCCGCAGCAGCTGTGGCGCAAGCTCTGCCGCAGCCACTGACCAGGGCAAGTGCTGCAGCCGCAGCTGCAGATGCTGGCTCGAGCAGCGACGAAGAAGGCACAGGTGTGCGGCTTCATTGCACCTCGTATGCGTGAGCTTGCCATAACAAGCAAACAGCAGAGAGAGAAAGTTTGAACACGGCGTGTTACGGGCGCAGGGCGCTCGCTTCCGCAAGACAACCCCATAGACCGCGATTTTACCGCATGGCTGCCAGCATTTGAGGCGCGGCTGCGCAGTTTTGCTGGTAGCAGCGGTGCAGGGACCAGGGCAGGCGCAGCAAGCGCGCAAATACCAGCACAGACGTCTGGTCTGCACGACACCATTGCAATGTTGCAACGGTGCGCTGTCCTGACGAGCAAAGCACTTTGAAACGCACAGTTCCATTACCGACATGCGCCGCTCGCTTGCGCCAGGCAAGTGGCTGACTTGCAAGCGCGGAACCGCGCGCTTGAGCAGACGAGCGCTGTTAGCAACGGCGCCCAGGCTGCGGTTCCCACTGGGGATGCCGCGGTGGTGGCTGTTCGTGCAGCCGAGGCCGAAGTGCGTGCTGGACGCGCTGAGGCTGATGCTGCATCCCTGCGAGGGGAACTCGAGCTGCTGCGCGGTGCGGTCCGTGGCAGCGAGTGCAGTGTGAAGGGAGTGAGGACGCTCAAACTCCTGCAGCTGATGTTGCTCACACGGTAATTGCACTTGGCACACCTGGCAACCAAGGTGCCTTGTCTGTTGGACCAGGTCGGCACGAGGAGGTTGGAGCAGGCCTCCACAGTGCCCAGGGCGAGGCTGCCGAAGCACGTGCAGCGGCCGCGCGGCTGGAGGCCGACCTCGAGGGCCTCAGCAGCGCGTACAGCCACCTGGAGGCGCATGCATTCGCCCTGGAGAAGCGCGCGCGCGAGGCGGAGCTGAGCGACTACAACGGTGGTGCGTGCCTCACTTATGCCGCTAAAGCATCGTCATTTGTCTGAGGAGTGCCGTGACCTGCCCCACCATACTACATAACAAATTGCACCATTGGCTGCGGCCGTGCGCCCCTCATGGGACGTTTCCCTTTCAAGGATATGACTCGAATGATCGGGTGTGTGTCGCGTCTTTAACAGCCGAATAAGGCCAAATTGTGAGGTGCACGGCGGAAGTGACTCGGAATCAACAGTGATGCAACAGCCCCATGCATGCAAGCCTTGAAACAGTGCTTCATACACGCAGAGGAAGCCACGCACGGGCGCGAGGTGCACTCAGCACGGGAAGACGACGGGGCTGCGAGCGCAGAGGCTGCAGACGCCGACCAGGAGGATGGGCTGGCAGACTTGCTTGTCTGCCTGGGTATAGAGGAGCAAAAGGTGGAGCGGATGCGCACGAAACTTGAGGAGCTGGGGGTGGATGTCGACTCTTTGTTAGACGGCATGGGCGGAGACGCACCAGGGGAGGACTGACACGACCTGACATGAAACTAATGCTGTAGTCGCCTCGATTTCCACCCACTAGCTGGGGAACTTTCACATTAAAACTTGCATGCAGAGTCATAAATTACCCTAAGCGCGCTAAAAAATTAGCCACTCCTCCTCCGGCACACCTACCTACATATCCTGCTACACGGGAGCACGTGAGCATTGCACCATGCCTCGTACAAGGGCATGGCAGCGGCTCAGCAGCGGTCACACCGGCACTCCCGACCCCTGTTCCAACGCAGCAACAACGCTGTCGAGCGAGCGCAGATATGCAGGAATATAATGGTCGTTCAACATGCTTTTGCACAACCTCACCCGGCCGTACGCCTCCTGCGGGATGCCGTCAAGCAGCACAAACTGCTCTGGCGGGTCGACTGCATCCTGCTGCCCTTCAAAATCACCCTCGCTAAGCGCAAACTCGCCGCCGAAGCCGTCCATGCCCATCATCGCCATGTCGACCGAGTACCGCCTGAGGTCTCCCTGTGCCGCTTGCAACACTGTGTCCGCTTTGCGTCAAACTTGCAAGTGAACGGCTGCCGCTCCCCGGCAACAGGTGCCACCGGCAGCTCTGCGTTAATTGTTGCGTTTCCTCACACGAGCGAAACGTCACGACTGCACAGCGCACAGCCCCTTGTACTCGCACCTGGCTGGAGCGGAGGTCCTCCTCTCGCATGGCCTGCTGCACGCCCGGCTGGCTGGCGCTCAGGCCAGCTGGACGTCCCAGGCGAGGCGACCCCTCCGGCACTGCGCAGCTCCCGTATGCACCGCCACTCTCTCTGCTCTCCTCATGGCTCTCTGCTGCGGGACGGTGCAGCTCGCCCAGCTCAGGACCTGCAATGCGCAATCCTTCTCGTTATCAGCTGACCAGCACAAACAAATGTAGCCTCTCTGCGCAAGCACAACAAACTGATGAGGCAGCGGATGGCATGAGGGCGCACGCAAGCGCGCAGGCACCAAGTGAAGTATGCGGCCGGCCGGGTACGTCATGCGTTTCCAGCGCTCCTCAGCTTTGCTGCCCTCCTTGTCAGCCCGCGCGTCCGCCTCTGCTAAACCTGACGGCAAGCCACTCCCACCCGCGTCGCTGGCTGCGCGTTCGCACACGGCCCGGCTCACATGTCTGCTACGCACTCTTGACCACTCGTCGCAGACGCGCACGTCAGCCCCATGCCTGCAAGCAGCACAGAAGGGTGCGCACGCAGGCGCGATGGGGTGCTGCCCGCCGACGACGCTCGGCGCGGCAGCACCATGGCCGCCTCCTCGCGCTCAGCCACCGCGACCGCAGCAGCCACGGCGCGCATGTCGCGGTCCAGGTCGCGCGGGCTCGGCAGCGCGCCGGGCGCGTCCTCGCTTGGCTCGCTGCGCTCGGGCTCATCCATGCTCGCGACTGCCTGCGCAGTGAATGGTGCATCTTGGCTAGGTGTCCAAGGCGTGCCCGGCCATGCACATCCAGCGCACTTTGCTTCCCACACAAGCCGGACATCACCCACCTACACTGGCGCATACTGGTCAACCGGCGTGTTGCTGGAGCCATGTGCGCATGGTGCAGACGTGCCAGGCAGGCACAGGCAGCACGCTCTTGGGAGGTGTGTGCGGGTCGCACCACAGCAGACAAGGGCTCCCCGTCTGCATTTGTTGCAACGCCCGTCGCTTCCAAGCCGTCTGCAGGGCCTTCAGCGGGCCTGGGCTGGCACCCTCGCAGCAGGCCGCGTGACAGCAGGTCGCCGGCGCGCCTGCACAGGGCGCGCAACTGGAAATTCAGACGAGCACCTGATGCAAGGTGCGCGGCCACGCTACACTGCGTGGCTATGTGCTCTCCTCGGTAAACCCACTCTGCACTGCTCGCACTGCTCACCTGTACGCCTGGCCCGACGCAGACGCAGCCTGCTCCGCGACGCGCTGCCAAGCGCGCTGCTGCCCATCCTGCGCAGGCTCCGCGTGCATCTCTGCGCCGCTCACACCCGGCGCCGCAGAGCTGCCCAGCCCGCTGATGCTCGCCAGCACGCGCTTCCACGCCGTGGCGTCGTTGGAGGTCTCCTGCAACAACCCAGCACCGGCGTTGCGGGCAGCCCCTGCACCTCAGACCTGCAAATCAATAGAAGCTGGAGGACCCAGCAAAGGGCTCAAGCGGCACCTGCGCATCGGCGTCCGCCCACTCACTTGCCACCTCCACGCCGCCCGCAGGGCCTCCGCCAGCCGCGGCCTCACGCTGTCCCGCCAGCGGTGACTCCGCATCGTCGTCGCTGTGCTTTGCTGCACCGCCACGGTCATCGCTGGTCCGCCGCTTGACCAGGATATTGGAGCGCCGCCGGTAGCACGCCCTGCGCCACAGACAGCAGCCTCTTCACTACTGCTGCTGGCGGCCAGCCGCTTCAGCGCCCTGCTGCTCCGGACGTCTCAAGCGTACCAGACCTGCACATGAAGACTGGCACAGGGCATGTGCAGCAGCTCAGCGCAGCGCAGCACAGGGTGTGCAAGCGAGCAGTCCGCAGAGCAGGGCGACTGCCACGCGCACGTGAGGCTGGATGATGCCGAGGCCAGGCGTGTGGTGGTCCAGGCGGTCGCCGCGCCGACGCGCCCGAGGCTGCTCTCCACGGCGCGCACCACGGCGCTGCTGCGCATGTCCGCACGGAAGGCCTCGTACCACGCGCTCTGCACCACCTCCTCGCGCAGCGCGTCCGCCGAGCCTGAGAAGCGGCACAATCGCCCGGTGAGTCAAGGCCTGCACGCCGCACGTAGTTTACAGATCTCAGGAATGTGTGCGAGCAGAGTGCGTGCCACACGCCCAGGGCCAGCGTGCCGGGCGAGATGGTGGGCACGATGTCCGCGTTGTTCACGATGGTGGTGACGTACGGTGCGCACGAGCGCGCCAGCTCCAGCGTCATGCAGGCTGGGCACGCGACCGCCAAGCACGTCGCCTGCGCAAGCTCTGGCGCGGCGTCGCGGAGCCTGCGCGCCAGCGCTGAAACGCTCGACGCACCCCTGCATGTCCTTCCCTGCAGCAGCTGACAGGCACCACTCGCTGCGTGCTCGTACGTTCCATCAAACACGCACAGCGCGATGCAGGCGCGCACACCATGCAACAGGCCGGTCCGGCCCTCGCGCCGCCGGGCGCGCACATCATGGTCAGCAGCGCCGCAGCGCCGGCGCCCAGCGAGTGGCCAACGATGCGCAGCCGGAAGGTTGGGTGCTCGGCGAGGGCGGCTTTCAGCGGCTCCACCGTCTCCTGCAGGATCCAGCGCGCCGCTGCCAGCATCCCAAAGTGGCTGCGCGCCCCAGCCCCCGGTCAGAGGCGCACAGCACAAAGGACTGCTCCCGCCGCAGGCAGGCGTGCTGCCGCAGGCCAGGCGCCGCGCCTGTAGCCCAGCACGACGCCGTCCTCGTCCACCACATGATGCGGCTTGCTCGCCCCCGTCAGGCTCGTGAACATATCCTGCAACCCAACGCGGACGCGTGTCAGGCGTGACAGGGTCGAAGAGCGGGGCCGCTCGCGGCCCGGGCAGCGCTGCGCGGGGTGGCCACCTTCAGCGAGTGCGTGCCGCGGATGGCCAGCACGATGCTGTCCAGCTTGCGGTCGCACACGAGCACGTAGCTCGGCTTGAGCATGCCAGCGCGTGGCACCTGCATCAGCAGGTCACGCGCCTCGACGCCCATGCGCTCGCCCAGCGCCGCCGGCTGGCGCAGCGCGCGGCAGTACAGCATCAGCCGCTGCACGGCGCGCAGCTCCGCGACCAGCGCGCTGCGCTCGGCCGGCGCGGCGTCCAGCCCGGCTGGCCGGCCGTGCGCGGCAATGTCCGCCAGCTGCTCGCCGGTGGAGCGGCGCGACAGGTAGACGAGGCCGATGAGCAGGTCGGTGGCCGTCCAGCGCGCCAGGGTCTCGCCCCATGTGTACCGCAGCGCCTCCGCCAGGAAATATAGCGCATCCAGCGTGCCGTTAGGCGCCTTATGCGCGCCGCGAAAGTGCCGCCCGCCGGCCGGCAGCGCGGCCGCCGACGCCACGGCCTCGCCGCCCGCGCCGCTGAAGCCGCACAGCAGCGAGTTGTTGCGCCGCGCCCAGAAGTACAGCGCCACCGCTGCCCCGGCTGCGGCCACCGGCGCGGCCATGGCGCCGCGCCGCGCTCAGCCGGCAGCCGCGGCCTGTTCACAGGCTGCGGCCGCAACCGTGCTTCCTGCGCGCGCTGCAGCTGGCGTCTCAGTGCTACCGCACAGCTGCCTCTGCTCCCTAGCTCAGCGGCCAGCCTGAAACTGTTGAGACGCGACAGCGTGGTCACCACGCTGCTGACACCTTGGCTACTGGGCACCCAGCCGCGCAGCGAGCTTACCATGCGTGATGAACAGCTTCCGAGCGCCCGAACCCGGACAGAACAGGGGAGAGACCACGGCATGTGGCCAACCACGGATGTGAAGGACCGGAGGTCACCACGTTGCAGGAGGACCTACAGAGCTGGGCGCATCACCGACAGCGCGCTGAGAGGAGAGTGGCTTGGAGCACCCCAGACGCAACCCGGAGAGTGCGTGGTCCGCGAGTGGACTTGCAGCGCGCCGTCAGCTCAAGCAGGTGCGCCGCAGCTGCGTACTTGCCTCTAGGGTCGATGCGGGCAAGCGAGACGCCCGGGACAACCAACAGTCTTCCCTACAGCGCCAGACAGGGAGACCAGCTGGGACGCCAGCTCTTAACCGTGTGGGGACTCTTTGAGAAGGGTACTTTGAGCCTTGGAGCTTCCCAGTGCTGGCTGTGCCAGTAGTCTGCTTAGGAATTTCCTCTCCGACATCGCCTGGCTGATTCTCCTGGGTCGACGAGCACCTGGCACATGTCCGGCAGCCTGACAGCACAGGACATGGGCACATGGTCCATGCGCTGACACGCTCGGCAGCGCACACCCGAGGCTGAGCCCCGCGACACCACTCGGCCAGCGGCAACGAGACCGGCCAGCGCCTACGAGTCGTACAGCTGCCGCAGCTGCATCTCGCCCTCGGTCTTCCACGTGGCTATCGCGCTCTGGCCGGACATGCGCTTGCGCTTCTCCTTGTCGCGCCGCTCCTGCTGCTTGCGCGGCAGCGACGCGCCGCCGCCTTTGCCCACAAAGTCCGCCACGTCCATGGCCGGAGACGCCTTTACGGCCCCGGGTCGCGCCCTGGCTGGGGCGGGGCCGGCGCGCGGCGCCTCGCCCCCGGCAGCCTCCGCTCCCAGCTCTCCGCCCAGCATGGCGACCTGCGCTCCAGGCCTTCAGGCAGGGCAGGCAGACGCGGCGGTCGAGGGCCGCCCGCGCGCGACAAGCGCGGGTGCGGCGGAGCCAGGCGCCTGCCTGTGCGGCCGTCACCGCGCTGGCGGCCACGCGGTCGTCCGTCCGGGTCCGCTTGGCCGCGGCGCTGATGACGCCCGGCTTGGGCTCCTCCATGCCCTTGAGCGGCGGCGCCATGCTCGCAATGTCCCACTCACCAGGCGCCCGCTTGCGGCCGGCGCCGGCCGCGGCCGCGGGCTCCGCGGCGGCCGGCTTTGGCCGCCCGCGGTGCACGGGCTCTGCCAGCGGCCGCGTCGCCTCCGGGTCCAGGAAGCGCGGCCGCGCCCTGGCCGCGCCGAGCACGGCCAGCGGGTCGGGCAGCTCGGCCGGCGCGCTCGCCGCCTCCTCCTGGTCGACCAGACGGCGCTCGGCCTCGCGCCGCCGGCGCACCGCGCTGTCCTCGCTGCGCCCGGCGTGTGTGGCACAGCATAGCCGCCTCGCGTACTCTGAGGCAAGCAGGTGCAGCGGAGGGCCGCGCTCGCGGGCGGGCGCGCACCTGGCGCTCTCGGAGCCCAAAAAGTAGCTGTCGGCGTCGCTGCCGGCGTCCGGGCCGGCCGCTGCGCCTGCCTCGCCCGGAGGAGGTTAACACAGGGCTGGCTGCATGCCGCGGAGACCACATGGCCGCACGGCGCACCACTGCCGTTGCGCTCTGCCTCCTGGTCGCTGTCATACGCGGCCAGACCCGCCAGCATTGGGCGCACGCCAGCGGCCTCTTTCCTTTCCTCGGCCAGCGGGCTTCCTGGCCAGGTCGCGTGTGGCTCGGCCCTCTGGCGCTCAGGCAGCGCGTCCCCGGCGCAGGACGTGCAGCCGCACGCCGCACTCTCTCCAGGCTTGTGCACAGGCTGGATGTACGGCGGCCAAGGTGTGTGCGCACTTCAGAGCGGGGAGTGGCTCTGCGGGGTCCCTGCTGTCAGCTTGTGGCGGGCTGGCCTGCAGAGCCGCGTACTTGCGGGAGTCGGGCAAGCTGGCGCCCTCAGACCTGGTGTGTGCGCGAGCGCCAGGCCTGGGCGTTTGCAGAACGGAGCCTGTGCTAGCACAAGTGCTAGCACTAGTGCTAGCAACTTGCTTGGCAAGCTTCTCAGGAGCCAGCAACCCTGGACAGCCCTAGGTGAGCAGGCTCTGACGGGCGGTAAGCTTTTCCAGAAAGGAGCGGCGTTCCTCTGCTTGTGACCTGCTACCAGACGCCCGCACACCTCCGGTTGACCAGTGGCTGCAGAGATGGCGGCCAACGGCACAGAGGAGCTGGCGGAGGAGCTGGTGGATTATGAGGAGGAGGAGGCCGCTGAGGCTGACGCGCAGCCCGCGGCCAAGCCCGGCGAGCAGGTGAAGAAGGGCTACGTCGGCATCCACTCATCTGGCTTCAAGGCGCGCCGCTCCCGTGATCGCGGGGCGACAGCCTGCGCTGCCGCGCTTGTGCAGCACCGACGAGCAGCGTCCCGAGCGTCCCGCGCGCGCAGGACTTTCTGCTGAAGCCGGAGCTGCTGCGTGCGATTGTCGACTGCGGCTTTGAGCACCCCTCGGAAGGCGCGCGCGCCCAGCCGTGGCGCCGTGCGCGCTGCGCGCTTCCCCTGCCAGCCGCAGGCCGAGCGCTGACGCGGAGGAGTGCGCGGCTGGGCGCAGTGCAGCACGAGTGCATCCCTCAGGCAATCCTGGGCATGGACGTGCTGTGCCAGGCCAAGTCGGGCATGGGCAAGACGGCCGGTGCGTGCCCGGCGGCCGTCTGCTGTGGCGCAGCCTGGCGGTCGCCCGCCCGGCGAGCGGGGGCGGCCGGGCTGCTCGGTTCCGAGCTGGTTGCGGCTGACGCCGGGTTCCGGGCGCGCAGTGTTCGTGCTGTCGGTGCTGCAGCAGCTGGAGCCCGTGGAGAACGAGGTGGCGGCCATCGTGCTCTGCCACACCCGCGAGCTGGCGTATCAGGTGTGGTGCCAGCATCGGCTGCCGCCTCAGGCCTGCTCTGCAGCTCTCTGGCGCTGGCCACCCGTGTCGCGCGGCGACCATACCGCGCGTATGTGCGGGGCGCCGCGCAGATCTGCCACGAGTTCGAGCGCTTCAGCGTGTACATGAAGGTCAAAGTGGCCAACTTTTTCGGCGGCCTCCCGATCAAGCAGCAGAAGGAGACGTTGAAGAAGGACTGCCCCCAGGTCATCATCGGCACGCCCGGCCGGTTGAAGGCGGTGCGTGGCGGGGCTGCCCGCGCGCCGCAGCGTCGTGAGCTCTTGTCCTGCGCCGAGCGCGCTGCCCCGCTTGCCTCGCCGCGCTGTGCCGAGCGCGCTGAGTTGCCTGCCTCGCCGCGCAGCTGGTCAAGGAGGGCGACCTGAAGCTGGGCTCCGTGCGGCACTTCATCATTGACGAGTGCGACAAGGTGCTCGATGCGATGGGTGCGCGGCCCGCTGCAGGCCCCGCCGGCTGGCTGCCTGTGCCGCGCGACGCCGTGCGCTGCGCCTGGAAGACCAGCGCTGACGCGGACCGCGGCGCGCGTGCAGACATGCGCGCGGACGTGCAGGAGATCTTTAAGATGACGCCGCACGACAAGCAGGTCATGATGTTCTCCGCCACGCTCTCGGCGGAAGTGCGGCCGGTCTGCAAGAAGTTCATGTCCGACGTGTGCCCCTCCCCCGCGCCGGCCACCCTCACCCGCGCGCCGCGGCCGCCCCTCCTCTCGCCGTCCGGACTGACGCCCTGCGAGTGCCGTCCGGACGCGCGGCGCCGCGGCCGGCATTGGCACCTCAGCGCCCCCGCCCCAGCCTTCTGTGCGGGCGTGGCCTTGTGACCGCTCGGCGCAGCGGCCCGCCTGCAGCCCAGCAGCGGCGCGGCCAGCCCGGCGCTGCAGACCGCCGCTGCACGGAGCCCAGGATCCACAGAGCCGCAGCATGAAGCCGCCAGCAGGCGGCCCGGAGCCTTGCCGCATGCGCCGGCCGCCCCGCGCACGTCGCGGGCGACGGCGCCGCTTGCGGCACGAGGAGGCGGCTGCGGCGAGGCGGCTGCTCGCTCGTGGCTCCGTGCTTGCGTGCATGGCCGGCGGAGGCAAGCTTGTGTTGGCGTGTGTATGGCAGTCGGGCGGGCGTACGGAGCCTGGAGGAGGGGTTGGCGTGCGAGTGGACACACGCGTGTACGGTAGTTGTCAGGGGTCTACTGGCGCGCTGTGTGCGATGCTGCTTTGCCAGAGTGTGCTGCCGCTGGGGGTTGCTGGGTTGCTGCCCTGCCCTGCGTGTCCAGCGCCTACCCGTCACGCAGCCGCTGCCGGCGGCGCATCAGCGGGGGCGCGGCGTCTGGGCGCGCGGGCGCGGACCTCAGCCTGCTGCGCGCGGTGTGTGCGCAGCCGATGGAGATCTACGTGGACGACGAGGCCAAGCTTACGCTGCACGGCCTGGTGCAGCACTACATCATGCTCAACGAGGAGGAGAAGAACCGCAAGCTCAACGACCTGCTGGACGCGCTGGACTTCAACCAGGCGCGCTCGGCCCGCCGTTGGGACTTTGGGTCGGGGCTTGGATGGGCTCTGTCTCACTCTCGGCCGCCTGGCTGCCTGGCTGGGACGCTGACCAGCGGCGGGCGGGGCAGGTTGTGATCTTCGTGAAGTCTGTGCTGCGCGCCAAGGAGCTGAACAAGCTGCTGGTGGAGTGCAACTTCCCGTCCATCTGCATCCACCGCGGCATGAAGCAGGAGGAGCGGTGCGCCCCGCGCACGTGTTCAGACAGCGCCGCCCGACTCCGGGATCCGGGCGGCAGGACTGTCCGACTTGCTTGGCAGCCCTGTGATGGATTTGCCTTTGCTGCAGTCCTTGCATAGCTGCGAGATAGCACGCACTCCGCGCGCGTGCGCTGGGCCGGCAGGCCCGGTGGCAAGGCTGCAAAGCGCTGCATGCTGAGCGCGGCGCGGACGCGCGCGCGCAGGCTCGGCGTGTACAAGGCCTTCAAGGAGGGCCAGATGCGCATCCTTGTGGCCACAGACCTGATCGGGCGCGGCATCGACATTGAGCGTGTAAACATTGTCATCAACTACGACATGCCCGAGACCGACGAGCTGAAGGGCAACGGCGCAGACACGTACCTGCACAGGGTGCGACCCGCCGCGCGCAGCGCGCCCCGCCTGAGCCCATGCTGCCGTACGTGGCCGTCATGGCGCTCTGACCAGCGAGCGTGCTCCTGCCCCGATGACACGCGGGCGGCTGCAGGTCGGCCGCGCGGGCCGCTTCGGCACCAAGGGCCTGGCCATCACGTTTGTGGCCTCGGAGCAGGACTCAGCGGTGCTCAACCAGGTGCAGGAGCGTTTTGATGTTGACATCAAGCCGCTGCCCGACACGCTGGACAAGGCGCTGTATATGAACACCGCGTAGCGCGTACGGTTGCTGGCTGCGCGCGCGCCTTGCATGGGCGGACGGCGCGCCAGTGTGCTGAGGCGGCTGGTTTTTGACATTGCGTACATCAGTCAGTGGGCGGGGGTTGTTGCACGCGTGCTGCGCGGCGACGCGCGCACCTGCAGCTGCGTCATAACTCACCAGAATGTCCTGTCTGGGCGGCCCTTTATGTTGTCGCTGTGTTTTCTGCTGTCACTGGCAACGTGTGTTTTACAAGTGCTAAAGTCAGCCTCTCGGCAGAGCACGACGCGGAGTCAAGGCTTCCTGCATGCACCTGTAAGGCCATCAGATGCTGGATCCTAGCTCTGACCCTGATCTGGCTCTCCCTGGACCTCGTCAAAGAGTGTGAAACAGCAAAAGTAGCCTCGGTGTGAGTGGGTCGCACTCCGCCTTGCCTTGGCCTACCGCCCTTGGCGCATACTTGCCAGCATGAGCAAGACTGTAAAAGATGCAGATGGAGGCGGCGTGCCCTTGCCAGGCGCTCATCTGCTCCTCGCGGCGGTCACGCTGCTCCCCTTGCTCACCAACAAGTCCTGGGTGCTGCCGACAGACGTCAATATCGTCACCACAGCGGCGCTGTGCGTGTACGTGGGCTGCTGGCGCTCGGTGAAGCCGCTCCCGCCGGACCAGAGCATGAGCAGGAAGGTGGGAGGCGATCTGGCAGCACCCGTCACCCCGTCTGCACCGATCAGTGGAGTGTGAGCAGGCGAGGCGCTGCGCTCGCCACGTGGCGGGCGCTCGCTCGTGCCCAAGCGCCCGCACTCCGCGGCCGCAGCCGCACGCTCTGACGCGCGCCTGACGCGGGCCGTCAGGACGCTATGAAGTTCCCGCTCATAGGCAGCGCCGTGCTCGTCTCCCTCTTCGTGCTGTTCAAGTACCTGCCGAAGGACCTGATCAACGCGGTGCTCACGACGTACTTTGTGCTGCTGGGCACCTTTGCAATAACGGCCACGCTGCTGCCGTTCATCGAGCCGCTGTTCCCGAAGCGCGTGCAGCAGCGCAGCTACGAATTTAAGAAGCTGCAGATCCCCTACCTGCTGCAGGCGCGCGCTCTCCAGGCCCGCCCGGCCTGCCCGTGCCGGCGCCGGCTGCAAGGCTCACCTTGCAGCGCACTCTCGCTTCCAGCGCGCTGAGGTCCAGGCCCCCGGGCGCGCAGGAGCCCGTCGACATAGCGGCGACGGTGCCCGAGATGGTTGGCGGCGCGTGCAGCCTGGCGTTCTGCTGCTGGTACTATGCCAAGAAGCACTGGCTCGCCAACAATCTGCTCGGCATAGCCTTCTCCATACAGGGCATCGAGCACCTGTCCCTGGGTGCCGTCTCGACCGGCGTGATCCTGCTGTCCGGCCTCTTCGTATACGACATCTTCTGGGTCTTCTGCACGCCAGTTATGGTGCGGCGCCCCGCGCTCAGCACACTGCACGCGCTAGGGCCATGCAGCCTGTGGCGAGCAGGTTCTGAGCCCACGAGCGCGCCAGGTGACGGTGGCCAAATCCTTTGACGCGCCCATCAAACTGCTGTTCCCGCGCGTCTTGAGCGGCAAGGGCACGCCCTTTTCCATGCTGGGCCTGGGCGACATCGTCATCCCGGGCATTTTCGTCGCGCTGCTGCTGCGGTATGACGTCAAGCACGCCAAGCCAAAGAGCGCGTACTTCCTCAGGCGCGCGCGCTCTCGGCCCCTCCAGCACCCCCACTGACTGCCAGCAGAGCTCGGTGCACTGTGCACGGCGGAGTGTCGCACGGCGTACTGCTCGTGGAGCATCACTGGCCGGGGGCGAGGGACACACTCGACGCGCGCGCGCGCGCCGCGGCAGTGCATTCTGGGGGTACGTCGGCGGCCTGGGGGCCACCATCGCGGTCATGAACGTCTTCCAGGCCGCCCAGCCGGCGCTGCTGTACATCGTGCCCGCCGTGCTGCTGGCTGTGGGCGTGCATGCGCAGCTGCGCGGCGAGTTCCGCAAGGCGCGTGCCCTGCTGGCGCTCCTGCAAGGCCCCTTCTATGCTTGCTGCAGCAGTGCCCGGCGGCGCCGCTAGGTCTTTTTCCGCTGCGCTGACGCCAGGCCCCGGGCGCCAGGTGCTTGACCACTCGGAGGATGTGAATGATGCGAAGAAGGAGGCAAAGTCTGTACGAGAGGAGATCGTGTCTGTATCAGCAGCGCTAGCAGGAGGCGTGCCGAGCAGCAAACAGGACTGACAGCCTGCGTGCTGGCAGGGGCGAGTTTGCATGTGCTCTGCATGAAAACCGTTAAGGGTGGTTCTGGGAAACCAAAACCTGAACTCACGATGACTGTTTGGTCTGGCTGCTGAAGCGTTTGACGGTGGACTGGCGTTGCGTGCCCGTGCCTGCCGCCTGAAGTCTCAACTGGCTGTACTTGAACGCTCCAGCATGGCATGTTGCTGTGCACAGTACCAGGCGGCTGTGTCGGACCTGGCTGTGTGGCCTGCATTTGGAAGCACTGGCCATCTTTTGTATCTGTCATCAATCAGTAACCTGCATGCTACCTGACCCGGCTCACCCCAAAGCCTTGCAGAGCTGCAGGGTGAAACTTGCATGCACGCGTACGCTCGTGAGATATCCAAGCCTGCTGCCTTGTGAAGGACAACCTTGCAGCAGCTGAGAGCAGACACACCTGCTCGACTCGTGGCGTGCATCTGAGCCTTTGGACAGAGGGAGCCCAGCAGCTGCCTCTGTCGGTGCACCCCCGCGTCCGATGTCCGCATGCACGGCGCAGCGTTAGCCTGACAGCGTCGGCCTGCTGGCGAGCGTGAGCGAAATGGAGGAGGGCGCTGCGCTGGTCTTAGACTCCGACGAGGACAAGGTCGAGGCAAGTGGCGCAGGGGCACCCCGCGTACCAGTGTCCCTGCTGCAGCGCGCGCACTGTTGAACAAGCGAGGGTTGCAGGAGTGGAGCGAGGACGAGGAGGACGAGCAGTGCATCACCGCTGAGGACGTTCAGCTCGGCGTGAGGCAGGACGTGCAGGTCCGCAGGGCGCTCTGGCTGCGGGCTTTGCGCTGAGTTGCCAACGCGTCTGCTGCCCTGTCATGAGCATGTATCACAGCCGCATCGAGCGCGACTGTGCCAATGGCGCTGAGCGTGGTGCAGGGGATCGCGTGGACGCGGCTTCAGTACACCCGCCAGGAGTTTCGGGTGGGCCCGCGGCTCCCGGGGAGGCAGGGCACCTTGCAGCGAGCAAGGCAGAAGCGGCGGTTTACGGTGCAGTGGAAGCGCGCAGAACGCCAGGTTTCAAAAGTACGTCGACCATATGAACCGCGCGGACGACGTTATTGAGAGCCAGGCGGCGCTGAGGCGGGAGGGGAAGCATGTAGCCCGGGTGCGGGGCCTGCGCACCTTGCAAGCGCGTCTGCCACACAGCAGCCCCAAGCGGCCGGCGTCTGCCCGAGCCTGCAGTGTCCTGCCCTCTTGCCCCCACCCAGCGGTGCAACCTGGCACGGCAGCCCGTGGCGGCCAGCGCGCCCACCGTCTGCTGCCGCCCGCCCCGCGCCCAGGACGGGCTGTTCTACCGCTTCTGCAGGAACCTGCAGCGCGTGGGCAGCACCATCGAGCACTTTCAGGCGCGGGGCCCCCCCGCCTGGCGCAGGCGCCCTGGCGCCGCCTCGCCGCACGCTGGCGCCGCGGCCTGGGCGCTGACAGCGCGCCGGACGCGCAGCTGCGCAACCTCGTGTGGGCGACCTCCACGCACGATGTCTACCTGGTGCACGGGGCCGGCGTCAAGCACTGGAACGACGCGGCACGCCGGGCAACCAAGGCGCGCACACGCACGCGCTGTGGGCTGCGCATGCTGTGCTGCGCATGCGGGGTGTGAGGCCGCCCGGCTGACGCCCGCGCCGCACGTCGGTGCGGCTCCCCAGGTGCTGGACCTCTCGGGCGCGCCCCAGGACGCGGGGCACGCCGGTCGCGTGAGGGTCACCACGAGCTGCGTGCGCGGGAACCTCGTGGCGGCCGGCGGCATGAACGGCGAGCTCGCGGTCGCAAACCTGGAGAACGGGCCTGGGCCCGCATTCAGGTGGCACTGCGGCTGGCGCCGTGCTCTGCGCAAGCTGCCTGCCTGTGCGTGTGCCAGGCTGTGCAGCCCTGCAGCAGGCCTGAGGCGAGCGCCGTGTGGGCCCGCAGCTCGCGCATCACCGTTGCGGAGAACAGCATCACCAATGGCATCGAGATCTTCGAGGCGGCGTCCGGCGCGACGCGCGTCATGACGTCCAACAATGACGCGTGCCTGCGCCTGTTTGATGCGGCGACCTTCATGTGCTGCAGGTGGGCGCTCAGTTGCCTGCGACGCCCTGGGCGCGCAGGGCAGCAAACCATGTCTTGTGAAGCTTGGCCAAGCAGCAGTCACCCGGATCGCTGTGCATCAGCGGAGGCGCATGGCCTGATGCGCCCACCGCGCTGCTCCGCTGTGGCAGCATGCGGCCACGACCACCCCATGCTGCTTGCACAAAGCGTCCGGGAGGGAGCCTCCGTCTTTGTCTCAGGCGTGCCTGTGCGCTGCGCAGCCGCCACATGTTTGCGTGGCCGGTGAACTATGCGAGCATGCAGCCGGGCGGCTCGGTGATGGCGGTGGTGGGCGACGACCCGGACACGCTGCTGCTGGACGATGCTTCTGGCGGCGTGGTGGCCACGCTGCGCGGGCACCTGGTGCGGCCGGCCCGCACTCTCACAGTCGTGGCGAGCTTGCTGGGCGCGTCGCCGCCTCCCATGACCCGTCCCGCCCGGCAAGCGCGCAGGACTTCAGCTTTGCGGTGGCGTGGCACCCCTCGCGGCCCCTGCTGGCCACCGGCAACCAGGCGCGCGCCTCGGCCGGGCTAGCTGTGGCGCGAGGGCGAACACGCATCACCAAGGGGTTGCAGCCCCTGCATGGCCGCCCGATGGGTCTGTACGTCCTGCACGCCTGTGCGGTCCCTTGCATGTGTGCAGAGGCCGAGGCGTACGCAGCGTGTGCAAGCATTCCAAGCGCTGCAAGGGGCGTGCACCGCGGCAGGACACCACCACGCGCGTGTGGGACACGCGCATGCTGGGCAAGGGCAGCCTGGCCCTGCTGCGCGGCAGCATGGGCGCCGTGCGCTCGCTGCGCTTCTCGCCCGACGGCCGCTTCCTGGCCGCCGCGGAGTCTGTGGACTTTGTACAGCTGTACGAAATCGACGGGGCCTTTGCACGGCGCGCTCACAGCCAGAACGCATGACCTGGGCACTGCTGTCATGCGGGCCAGGCAGGCGTGTGACGAGGCACGGCATGGGGCGCGCAGGTGCCAGGAGATTGACCTGTTCGGGGAGATCGGCGGGATGGCCTTCACCCCGGGCAGCGAGGCTCTGTTTGTCGCGCTGTCGGAGATTGACCATTCGGAGGTGCCCTACACCAGCCTGCTGCAGTACCGCAGGGAGGAGGCGTCAGAGCACCCGCGCTGGGCTGCCAGGTGACCGGCCCGCGGCTTTGCGCCGCGTCGTAGAGCTGCCATGTGTGAGTCTTTCTGTCGACCTCGCCTGTGTACGCCTGCGCTTGGTGCAGGCCATATTTTGCAGGCTAACATAAGAGAGGCGGCCTTGTGCCTGCCTTTTTGTTGTCCACTCTCGTGTGTGCTCTGTCCACTCTCTTGTGGGAAGCGCCCAGCACTTTGTGCACTGGCGGAGGCAGCTGTGTCTGCAGCCAGTTCCTTGCGCATGCCTGGGGCTTTGTACCATGAGTTGTACGCCTTCGCGTGTGTGTGCTTGCCTCCTGCCAAGTCAGTGTTGGCTGGCTTGGCGTGCGCATATCCTGGTCTATTGTGTTTCCTCGAACATGCTTGTTGTCATCCGCCCTCCTATCTATACCCATCTCCATGCGCTGGATCCGCTCCTCGGCCCTTACCGCATTGGCAGCAAGTGCCGCTGATAGCTGGCAAACAGGCCGAACACGGTGATTCTGCACAGAGACAGCGCACAAAGTTTGCTTCCAGTGCATGAGCACACAGCGTGCGCTCCTTAAACACGCAGGTGTACAAGAAACAGCGCGGGGCCTTACACTATTGAGCTCATGACTTGGCGCTGGTCGCTCTCCGTGCTCCTCACGTTGCACAGGGACGACAGCGACACAAAAACCGACGCCCACGCTGCAGCCTTTAACTGCTGTGCCCGGCCAGCAGTGACAATGTGCCCAAAGAGGGCCAGCTGTGCAGGCAGCCAGGAAGCTTAAAAACGCTCGACGCGCCTTGAGCACCAGCGCAAGCAAGCCGAGACCCAGCGCCAGGTAGGCCGCTGGGTCCAGTGAAGCTTCTTCCCCGGTTGGCCGCTTATAGCGCACTATATCTGCTGGCCTACGGGGGTCGCCGGAGGTCATGCGCGCCAGTGCGGAGACCATGCTGTCCAAGCAGTGAGTCGGCGCAAACTGCAGCTAAGCCGGGCAGTGGCGAGTGCTAAGCTTGGTAGATCGTTCACAAGGAAAGCTTCACCAGGTTCAATGATTGCCTGTGTCGTGAGGGCGCTGTGTTGTCGCGGTTGGCAGGCAGGGTTGGGAGAGTTACCTTGTAACCATTATGTTTGCGTTTGGGGAGTGGGTAGACAGTGCACTTTCTACATGCTGTTGAGGATCAATTCATGCATGCAAGGATACCAGACACAGCTCATTTCATCTTCGCAGCATACCTGTCAACAACAGGAGAGCACAATCAACAAGTGACGCCAGGACAGCAGAAAAGAATAACGCGCAAAAGTCCAGTGCCTACTATCTTTCATAGCTCCTCTACAGTTGTGCCACACTTTCTGTAGCTGCAAAGGCCTACACCGGACAGGCCCGCATGTGCAGAACCACTGTCACGCCCAACAAAAACTGCTGGCAGCGGTTTCTGCATGCATTTACATCTGAGAGTAACACACGCTCAGCCTTCCTAGGTTCGCTGTACAAATATACACCAACAAGAACACTGCCAAAAATCAGTGCATTCACGTGCATGCACTGCAGTGGGAGGAAGCCAACACCCTACACGGGCACACTTCACAAAGCATCGACCTACATCGACTAGTTATCCCACACACGTCACGGCTGCAACAAACCTCGCTGCTCACGCGGACAGGGCAGCCGAGCGCTGCTTCCTGCTTGCGCCAGGGGCGCGCTGGAGCGCAGGCGCGCGACCTGCGCGCGGCCAGCCGGGCGCCAGCGCGACGACCTCGCCGATTACGATCAGCGTGGGCGAGCGCAGCCCCGCCTCGCCCACCTGCTGCTCCAGCTCTGCCAGCCTGGCAAACACGACGCGCTGCTGCGGCGTCGTGCCCCGCTCGACGGCCACGGCAGGCGTGCTCAGCGGCAGCCCGGCGCCGCCCAGCTGCGCGACCAGGCTCGGCAGCGTGCCGAGGCCCATGTATATGACGAGCGTGGTGTGCGGGTCAGCCGCCGCGGCCACCGCGGCGTCCAGCGCCTGCTCGCCGCTCTCGCGCGCGTGGCCGGTCAGGAAGCGCACGCTGGTCGCCACGCCGCGGTGCGTCAGCGGGATGCCCAGCTCGGCGCTGATGCCCGAGGCCGCGGTGATGCCTGCCGCGCGCAGCGCGCCACAGCTCGTGCCGCCCGCTCATCATGCCAAAACGCCTGCCCGACAACGCAGGCGCTCCGCGGCGACCGGGCGTGGGGGGCCTGCGGCGCACCCGGCACGCAGTGGACGGCGATGCCGCGCTCGCGCAGGTGCAGCGCCTCCTCGCCACCGCGCCCAAAGATGTACGGGTCGCCGCCCTTGAGGCGCAGCACGCTTGCGCCCGCGTCCGCAAAGCGGCACAGCAGCGTGTGGATCTCGTCCTGCGTGCGCGTGTGGAAGCCGGCTTCCTTGCCGACGTAGACCATGGTCGCGCCGCCGTGGACGAGCCGCAGGATGTCCGGCGAGACCAGCCTGCGCGCGCGCGGCTGCTGGGACGCTGCTGCGCCAGGCGCACAACTGCCGCGGGGTCCGTGCAAAGAGGAGGCGGGGCGCGCCTGTCATACAGGACCACGTCGGCGGTGTTCATGAGCTGCGCGGCGCGCAGCGTGAGCAGGCCCGGGTCGCCGGGACCGGTGCCCACCAGGTACACGGCGCCTGGGCCCTCTGCGCGTCACGCAGCAGCCTCAGCCCGCAGGCTCGGCCGCCCAAAACTGACCTTCCGGGGAGCAGGGGTGCAGTTGTAAGCGCGCAGCGCGCCGCGCACCCGACGGCCCCCGCCGCGCGCGGAGGCGCTGCAGGGCGTCCTCCTCGCTTTCGCGGGCCGCCCGCGCGGCGGCCGCGCCCGGGGCAGAGGTGCTGGCGCCGCGCCCGCTGGCCGCCCTGGCTGCGGAGCCGCCCTCGCAGGCTGCGACGCGCAGAGCCCGCCTGCTGCAAACAGGGCCTGGTCGCGCTGCAGCATGTGCGCACAGCTGGGCGACCCGCGGGGGCGCGGTGGCGCCCAGGTTGCAAGCGCCCTGTCCCAGCAGCAGGGCCATTGCGGCTCACACAGAATACCGGCCACACAAGACTCAGGTGGCGGAACAGGGGCGAGCAAGTGACGGGACGAGTGGCGTTGCGCCCGGCTGTGAGCCCACGTGACAGGAGCCTTGTTTGGCCCCCAACCTAAGCATGCGTGCTGGGCATTTATTATGAAGAAAGCCAGGAGAAGCGATGGTGGGGATGGCGCTGATGGTGCCCACCGCATAAGGCCCGCTGGGCGCTCCACGGTGCGCGGCACGCAATGGCGGCCATCAAGCCCATCGACCAGGGCTCGGTGCACCGCATCTGCTCCGGGCAGGTCATCCTGGACCTGGCAACGGCCGTCAAGGAGCTCGTGGAGAACGCGCTGGACGCGGGCGCCACCAACATCGAGGCGAGCGCGCATCGTGTGGACGCGCACACCGCCCGCCGCCCGCCCGCCCGGTCCACAGCGAGGCCCGACCCGCGCGCAGGTGCGCCTGAAGGAGCACGGCGCCGAGCTGATCGAGGTCGCCGACAACGGCTGCGGCGTGCGCCCGGACGGCTACCAGGCGCTCACGCTCAAGTACCACACGTCCAAGCTGCGCTGCTTCGGCGACCTGCAGGCGCGGCGCCGCCACGCCGCCGCTCTGCCCGCCGCGCCGCGCCGCCGGCCGCGGCCTTACCCTACCCTACCCCGCAGGAGCTGGCCACGTTCGGCTTCCGCGGCGAGGCGCTCAGCTCGCTGTGCGCGCTGGCGGACGTGAGCGTGGTCACGCGCACGGCGGACGGCGCGGCCGGCGCGCGCCTGACGTACGACCACGCCGGCCGGCTCGCCGGCACGGCCGCCGCCGCGCGCGCGCCGGGGACCACCGTGGCCGTGCGCGAGCTGTTCAGGACGCTGCCCGTGCGCTTCAAGGCGCGGCGCGCCGCCTCCGGCAGCACGCGGCGCCCGGCCCGCGGCGCGCGGCGCGCGCGCCCTGCGGGCCGCCTGCGCAGCGCGCCCCCGGCGACGCGCGCGCGGCCGCGCAGGAGCTCCGCCGGAATGTGAGGCGCGAGTACGCGAGGCTGCTGTCCGTGCTGCAGGCGTACGCGCTCATCGCCACGGGCGTCCGCATCGTCTGCACCAACCACGTGCGCGGCGCCCTGGGGCGCCCCCGGCCACGCGCCCGGGGCGCCGCGGTGACGCCGGGGCGGTCCGCGCCAGGTGGGCCGGGGCGCGCGCAGCACGGTGGTGTCCACGCAGGGCGCCGCCAGCGTGCGCGACAACATCGTGACCGTGTTCGGCAGCCGCGTCGCCGACGGCCTGGAGCCCCTGGGCGCCGAGGGCCCGAGCGGCGCGCGGATCGCCGGGCGCGCGTCCCCGGCCGCCCGCCTGCCGCCGGCCGCGCGGGGCCGCGCCGCACGAGGCTCTCATCTGTCATGAAGAGTCTCGCATGCAATGAGTCTCGCATGCGTGGTGACACCGGCATGCGTGCGCAGGTATGTGTCCAAGGCGGGCGCCGGCTCGAGCAAGAGCGCGGGCGACCGCCTGTTCCTGTACCTGAACGGGCGCCCCATCGACCTGCCAAAGGTGGGGCGCGGCGCCCGCCGCACGCCGTGCTGGCCTGGCGACCATCGTGCCGCAGCGGCTGCGCCGCGCCGCAGGCCAGCCGGCTGGTGACGGACACGTACCGCTCGCTCTCCAGCGCGGCGACCGCGCACTGCCGCCCGGTGGCCGTGCTGGACCTCCAGCTGCCGCGCCACAGGTGCGCAGTGGCTGGGGATGCCGCCCGGACTGGTGAGAAGTGGGCGCGGTGCTGGCGCTGCGCACCCCGGCTGACGAGTCCCGCCTTGGCCCGGCCGCGCGCAGCTACGACATCAACGTGACGCCCGACAAGCGCAAGACCTTCCTGCACCACGAGGACGAGCTGCTCGCGGCGCTGCAGAAGGCGCGCGCGCCCCGCGCGCGTGGCTTTGGCAGCGTGCGGGGCGCGGCGCTGACGCGCGCGCCGGCGGCGCGGCGGGCGCGCAGGCGCTGCAGGCGCTGTGGGAGCCCTCCCGCAGCACGTTTGCCGTCGACAGCGTCGTCCGCGGCTCGCAGCAGCAGCTGATCACGCACACGATGCGACGAGGGCCGGGGGCGCCAGCAGAGGCGCGCCGCGCCGCGCGACCCGTTGCGCCACGTCACGACGCCGCTCCCCCAGGGCGCCACCCCAAGCGCTGTGCAGCCGCGCAGGACGCGACGCCCACCTGCGCGCCCGGAGAGGAGGCCGGCGACTCGGCGCCGGCTGCGGCGGGGGCGAGCGCGCCAGCAATAATGGACGCCAGCCCCGCGCACAGGTCTGCACGCAGCGCGCGCTGATGCAGCTGCCTGCATGTGCGCCGCGCCGCGCGCGCCGACGCGGCCGCGCGCCCGCCCAGGGACGCGTTGGGCGGACAGCAAGCGGACCAGGCGAGCCTTTCGGCAGGCAGGCAGGACCCAGGCGCGCTGCTGCCCGAGCGCTGTTCTGGCGCCCTGCTGGCCATGGGCGGGCTGTCGTGATGCTGTCGGGCGGCGCGCGCGCGGGTGCAGGCTCAGCGCCGCCCGGCGAGGACCCGTCGCGCGCCCAGGACGCGCCGCCTGCCACCGAGCCGCAGGTGAGCGGCGCGCCAGGGCGGCACCGACCCAGTCCGGCTGCGGGCGGCAGGCGTCACCAGGGCCTGCCGGGCGCAGGGTGCGGCGGGCGGCCAGCGCGCGCCGCCGCAGCCGCCGCCGCGCCAGCCCGCCGGCCTGCCCGGCGCCGCTGCGCCCGACCTGGTCGCGCGCGTCGACCTGCCCGCGCTCCTGCAGCGCCTGCGGCGCGCCCAGGCCGGTCGCGCCGGCGCGCCACCCGAGCCCGGCGACGCGCCCGGGCGCTCCTTCCGCGCGGCGTCCGTGCAGGTGGCCGCCCAGCGCAGCCCCTCCCTTCAGCTCAGGTCAGCGTGCATGGCGCGAGGGCAGGCTGGGGGGCTGAAGATGCGGCCGGCGTGACACGCATGGTCCGCTGCACTGGGCCCCGCGGCCATGTTGCCACCAGGCGGGCTGGCCGCCCAGGGCGCGGACGGCGTGGGCCCGGAGGTGGAGGCGGCCGCGGCGCGCGAGCTGGAGCAGGTGTTCCGGAAGGCCGACTTTGCCCGCATGCGCGTGCTGGGCCAGTTCAACCTGGGCTTCATCCTTGCGCGCCTGGGTCCGGACCTGTTCATCGTCGACCAGCACGCGAGCGACGAGAAGTACAACTTTGAGCGCCTGCAGCGCGGCACGGTGCTGCAGCGGCAGCCGCTGCTGCACCCGCAGCCGCTCGACCTCACGCCCGCGGAGGCCGTGGCTGTCAGGCGCGCCCCCGCCGCGCGCGGGCGCCCGGCGCCGGCGCGGCCGCGCGTGCGGGTGCCCGCTGTCCGGGACGCGCTAAGTGGCGCACGAGCGAGGCGGCGCGTCGTCGTACGGGTGCCCGCCAACCTGACACCGTGCCGGCGCGGGGCAGGCAGGCGGCGGATGTCGTGCGGCAGAACGGCTTTGACTTCCGCGACGGCGACGGCGGGCAGCTGCTGCTCACGGCCGTGCCCTTCAGCAAGGACGTCACGTTCGGCCCGACCGACGTGCAGGAGCTGTCGCAGCTGCTGCGCGGCGGCGCGAGCGCCGGGCAGGCGTCCGTGCGGCCCAGCCGGTGAGCGCCGTCTCTCGCAGGTCAGAGCCGGGCTCTGCAGGCCAGAATGAGCGCATGCGGCGATGCTGGGGCTGTGCGCGTGCCTTTATGCGCGTCCGTTGTGTGCCCGCCACGCGGCTGACCGCGCAAGCACCGCCGGGGTGTGTGTGGTGCAGGGTGAGGGCGATGCTGGCCATGCGCGCGTGCCGCTCGTCGATAATGATCGGCAAGCCGCTGGACAGGGCGCGCATGCAGCGCGTGCTGCAGCACCTGTCCGAGCTGGACAGCCCCTGGAACTGCCCGCACGGCCGGTGCGGGCCTGGCTGCCGCGCCTGGTCGTCGCGCCGGCGCCGAGCGCGGGCGTGCGCGCTGAGGGCCGCTCCGCAACTGACAGCGTGCACAACCGGCAGGCCCACCATGCGGCACCTGGCTCGCATCCGCACTGAGCCCGGAGCGCTGTGACGGGCGCGGCCCGTGGCCTGGTGAGGCGAAGTTGCTGGCGAAGTTGCTGAAGCAAGCTTGCAACACTCGGTTGGCGAGGGGTCACGCAACGCGGCTATCAACCAGGGCAGCGCCCGCAGCTAACCGGGCAGCACGATCTCCTTCTTGCCCGCGTCATACCCCTGCACGCCCCAGGCCGAGTCCAGCTTGCCGATGCCGACGCGCTGCAGCGTCTCGCTGGTCTCCAGCTCCTCGCAGCGCACGGAGATACGCGCGGCGAGGTCCTGGGCGGTCATCCGCGGCGTGTCAAAGCGCTCCACCTCCTTGTTGGCATACTCCACCTCCACGAACGTGCCGCCCTTCTCGCGCACGCGCACGGTCACGTCGCAGTCCGGGTTGGTCGCGGCGGCTTTGCCTGCGCGCACGGCCGGCGCCTCAGTCCGCACGGCGAACCCGGGGGCCAGGCCCGGTCTGCGCAGCGCCGGGGAGCAGCCCGCCGGCGGCGGCGCACCTCCGGAGATGCGCGCCAGGAACTCGCGCGCGCAGCGCCCCTCCCCGGACCACGGCGTGAACTGCACAAGGATCCTGCTGATCTTAGCGAGGTTCAGCGACCCCATCCCCTGGCGCCCAGGCCATGCAGCGAGTCCTGTCCAGTGCCAAGCCTGGACGGTGACGGTTGCTGCAACCGGAGTACCTCGGGCTGGCTCACCAAAGCCGCCTGCGTGCGCTTTATGGCCCCGCCTTGCTCCCGAGTCGATCGTCTCGGGATCCGCCAACCGCTCAAATGCCTTTTAGCGTCATGGAACGCGGAAGTTGGTTGGCAATCGTTGAAGGACTGCCCATTTCCAATGCTCTGACCGGCTCGAGCAGGCTACTGTGCGGCCAAGCAAGTGAGCGCACTCGGCGTGGATGGGCGCTTGCGTCAGCTCCCAGCCAGCGCCCGCGCCTGCGGCGTGTGCAGCAGATCCCGGAGTAGGGCAGGCGCACGGCGCGCAGGTGCGCCTCCCTGGACCAGCCCGGGTCGGACTGAGTTCCCAAGGATTGTTTAAACGAGTGCATGGGCCGCGTGTGTGCAGGGCGCGAGCGCCGCCAGCCGGCCCGGGACACCTGCAGTTGCAGCGCCAGCGCCGCCAGAGCCTGTGCCGCCGCCGGCCGCGGACCACGGCCCGGCTGCCGATAGCGCGCCCGGGGACCAAGGCGCCGGGCCGCGCGATGCGCCCGCTGCCCACAACGGTTCGGATGTCGGCCACGCGGCCCCGGGGAGCCCGCGCCAGCCGGGGGCGCCCCCGCACATGCGCATAAACCTAGGTGCGCGTGCCCAGCGCCTGTCGCAGGCGCGGCCGGAGGCCTGCCTGGCTCAGCGCGGTGCGCGCGCGCGCGCGGGCGCGCACGCCCTGACAGCCCCGCTGACGCCGCCGCGCGGCCGCGCGCGCAGACCACATCCTGCTGCTCGGCCGCACGCTGCTGCAGGCGGAGCGCGTGGTCGTCGGCCTGCACCAGCGCCCGGGCCTGGTGCTGCCCAAGGGCGACGGGCCCTCCTGGTGCTCGCGCCTGTGCGAGTGCCTGCTCGCGGACCCGCCCGCGGAGCCGCTGACCATCGTGGACGACCTGCAGGCCAGCTCGCGGTGCGGCCCGGCCCGCAGCGCGGGGCGCCTCCCCGCGCGGGCCTCGCACCGCCGCGGGCAGCCGGGGCCCGCCGGGGCAGGGAGCGCCGCGGCCTGCGCCGGCCGTGCGCTTGCAGCCCGTCGCGCCGCGCGCTGAGCGCCCGCGCGCGCCGCCGCAGGTTCTCCGGCTACGCCGACGTGGTGGGCAGCGCGAGCGCGCGCTTCTTCTGCTGCTACACGCTGCTCTCCAGCGACGGCGCGACCGAGCTCGGCCTGCTGTGCGCGGCCCAGCGCGCCCGCGCGCGGCCCGCCGCAGGGCCCCAGCAGCGCACGCGCGCGGCGCCCGACCCCGCGCGGCCGCGCAGGTGCCTGGGCAGCAGCCGAGCGCGCACGTTCGACGCGGGGCAGGCCGGCATCCTGAAGCACCTCGCGTGCTCGGTGGCCAAGGACCTGGAGGCGTTCTGGGCGCAGGTGGCCGCCCGCGCGCCGCCCCGCCGCTCTGCCTTGGGTTGGGCCTTTTCTTTGCTTTGGGCGGGGCCTGGGCGCCGGCGCGCGCCCCGCGGCCTGCGCGGCGGGCGCTGAGCGCTGCGCCGCGCGCGCAGGCCGCGCAGCAGGCGCAGGCGGAGCAGATGCAGGGCTACATGGACACGTACCGGGACGCGTTCCTGTTTGTGGACACGGCCGCGCCCGGCTGGCGCGTCCTGCACCTCAACCAGGCCGCGGTGGACAAGCTGGGTGCGCGCCCGCGCGCGCCCGGCTGCCGCGAGCCTGGCGCCGAGCGCCCCGCACTCGGGCGAGACTGGGAGCTGGACCGCTGGCTGGGCGCGCGCGCAGGGATGGACATGGAGGCGGTCCGCGGGCACGCGTTCTGGGACCTGTTCTGCGCATACGAGGACACCACGCGCAGCCGGGTGCGCCCCCGCCCGCCACGCCGCCGGGCTGGCCGCCCGCGCACGGCGCCCGCGCTCAGGCTGAGGGTGCGGGCCGGCGGCGCGCAGGTATCGTCGGCCATGCTGTTTGACATGGTCGCGGCGGGCAAGGAGTTCACGATCAACAACGCGCAGTGGCGGCACAGCACGGACTCTGCGCAGCACCGCCTCTTCACCATGGTCTTCAGGTGGCGCCTTGCCCGCTCGGCGCCCGCCGCCTGCCTTGGGCACTGACAAAAGCTGCGTGCTGATCCAGCGCTGTCATTCCAGCGCTGACAGCGGCGTAGGGGCCGCGCAAGCGCGCGGCACCTGCACGGGGCGCACGCGCTGATGCCCGCACGTCCGGGCAGGCCTGCGGGGAGCACGCACGATGGCGAGGCGGCGCCCCGCGCGCGGATGGACGCCAGGGGCCAGCCCGACGGCGACGACAGCAACCTGTGCTACTTCGTGGCCATCCAGGAGATGCTGCACCCGTGCATGGACTCGGTGGCCACCTCCGTCGGCACCTTCACAGACGCCGTCGCGACGCCCTTCACCGGCCTGGAGCTGGGGCCCCTGCTGGGCAAGGCGCGCGCGCCCTCCCTTGCGCCCGAGCTCCCCCGGCCTCAGCAGGCCGCCGCGGCGACGCGGGGCCCGCCTGCGCGCGCGCCTGTGCCTGGGCCATGCGGGCGCAGCGGGCGAGGAGCCGCGCCACGCGCCGCGCTGAGCGCGCCGCGGCTGAGTGCGGAAAGTTTCGCAGGGCGGCTACGGGCGCGTGTACCAGGCCCTGTACGGCGGGTCCATCGTCGCCGCCAAGGCGCGCGCCCCAGGCGCTCCCGTTGCCGTTCCGGGGCGCTCGCCGTGCTTTGCGCCCGCCCGAGCCAGTGAGTGGTGTCATGCGCGTGCGGCGCGCACAATGGCACACAACAGGGGAGGCCGGGCGGCGCGCCTGAGCGCCGCGGCGCCGCGGCGTGCGCAGGTCATCACCGACAGCAGCCTCATACGCATGAAGGACGACCGCCCGCTGGAGGCCGTCATCACGGCCGGCCTGAAGAACCCGGGCATCGTGCGCACTATCGCGTACAGCTGGCTCTGCCACCGCGACTCGCGCGGCCTGGACGAGGCAGCGGAGGCGGCCGAGAGCGCGACGCCCTCGCCGGCCGCGTCCACCGCCTGGGACAGCGCCAACAGCCACCCGCGCCAGAGCGCGCGCGAGATGTGGATGCTGCTCGAGTACTGCGACCGCGGCTGCCTGGTGGTGCGCGCCGCGCGCCGCCCGCGCGCGGCAGCGCTCATCCGGCCCTGCTGCGCGGTGTCATGCGGCGCTGCGCCGCCCTGCGACCCCTGCACCGTGTCTCCAGTGCGAGGCATATCAACACCATCCAGCTTGCAGCAGCGCTGGCTGCGAGGGACGTGACAGACAGCAGCTTGCGGCGCACGGCGCGCACCGCCCCGCGCCTCCACACAGCTGCCAGCCGCCGCCGGGGCTGACGCCCGCCCCGCCGCCGCGCCCCGCGCGCAGGACGCGGTGCAGTCGGGCCACTTCATGCAGTCGGCCGAGGGCGGCGGCGCGCCGCAGCCCAACATGGACATGGTCCTGACGACCGCGGAGGAGATCGCGTCCGGCATGGCCTTCCTGCACGCGCAGGGCATCGTGCACGGCGACCTGACCGGCGGTGCGCGCAGCCGGCGGGCAGGGCGTCCCAGGGCACGCGCTGGCTGGCGGCCGGGCTTGCAAGCTCTGGCGCATCTGCGCTCGCGGCTGACACGTGACCCGCTGACGCAGGCAACATCCTGCTGACGTCCTGGCCGGCGAACCGGCACGGCTTCTGCGCAAAGATCGCCGGTGCGCGCCCCTGGCGCGCTGGGGCTGCCGCCTGCAGCCAGTTTCGAGCAAATAGCGTTCAGCAGTTGTTCCCTATCAGCTCCGCTACATCATGGCGCCCCACTTCGGCGGCCTGCTGGCCGCGTTGCGCTGACATGGCTCGCGCGCGCAGACTTTGGGCTCGCGCGGGACCTGGAGGTGAAGAGCAGGATAGAGACAAAGACATACGGTGCGCGCCGTCTGCGTCGTGGGGCTGCTGTGCTGGCACACGCTGGCTGCACCCAGCCAGGGTGGTCCCGTGCTGACGCGCCGCGTCGCAGGCACCATCACGCACATGCCGTTGGAGGTGCTGGCCAACGGCATCATCAGCCGGGCCAGCGGTGAGCGCGCCTGCCTCACCCGCCTGGGCGCGCCTGCCTGGCCAGCCTGCGGCCCACCCGCCTTGCTTGCCCTGCACGCGTGTCCGGTCGGCGGGCGCGCTAACGCCGGCGCCTGCGCAGACACGTACGCATTCGGGGTGCTGTGCTGGGAGATGTGGACGGGCAAGCGCGCCTGGAGCGGCATGCACTGCACGCAGATCGTCATCGCGGTCACCATCCGGCAGCGCCGCCTGAGGCTGCCCTCGGACGCGCCGGCCGCCTTTGCGGAGCTGGTGCACCAATGCATGGCCGACCGGCCCGAGGAGCGGCCAAACTTTGAGGTGCCGCGCCCGCGCCGCCCCCCGCTTGGCACCGCTGATTACACAGCAAGCAAAAACGCTTCTGCGCGTGCTGGCTGCTGCGCCGCCCGGCCTGAGCGTGTGTGTGCGCGCGACAGGAGGTCCTGCGCCGCCTGCAAGAGGTGAAGGCGGAGCTGCAGTCTAGGAAGTAGTGAACACACGCCATTCTTTCTTCGCCTGCTTTCTAGCTTATAGAGCATGTCCTGCTGCTGTGAAGCACTTGCATGCCTTTGCTTGGTGGGTCTGCCGCTGCCGCTGGGCAAAGGTCCGCCTGCAGCCGTCCTCTTCTTTCGGGGCTCAATTTTCTGGGGTACGGTCGGGAGCTGCGCCCGCAGCCACCTGGGCCGCGGGCTGGCTCCCAACCTTTGTGCTGGGCTGCGAAGTTGCACGGGGACGTGTTTTTGCCAGGAAAGTGATGATGATTTGTCCGGCTGCACCCAGGCCAACTTGTGGCCTGCCAGCCGTCACCCAGGGCCTCCTTGCAACGGCCTGCTGCTTGTTCTGCTGATGCTTTGGGGTGCGTATTCTGTGCTGCTCTGTCTACCATAGTCTGCTCAGATGACAGAACCGTGTCCGTGCTGGTGTGCATCCCTGCGGGACTGCCTGCATTGCGACATGCTGTAGTGTCATGAGGAGGTGGAATGTAAGCAGAATAAGGAGGAGAAGAAATGATTCAGACTTGGCTTTACAGCTGAGTTGCCTACAGATCTATAGATAGTAGCTCCTCAAGAGCAAACGCGCGTCGACAAGCTGCAAAAGCAAGTCAGCACTATATCCACTTTGTGCAAGCCCGGTGCCGAGCTTCAGCTGCAGGGCAGGAATCAGATCAGGCGATCTAGGCTGTGGGCGCCGTCAAGCCTGGCAACAGGCTCCGTCCCCAAGCTTTCAGCTCTGTGCTCTTTCTCGGGCTCAAGCAAGGAGGTTGAGCAAGCAGCACTCGCGAGAGGCTGCTTTGTCTGTGCAGCCCCTGCACTGCAGGTGCTGGCTTCAGCATGGCAGCGGCCGCAGCGGAGCCGCGGTGCGCCATGCACAGCACTCCACAGGCCCCCAGGCGCCCTGCACACCACTCCACAGGCCCCTGGACCAGAGTCTGCACTGCAGCTCAACAGGTGTGCCGGCCTGTGGCAGGCGCGCCGGGCCCGACGAGGCAGGCTGCAGCGACCGGGAGCGCTTCGCCCTGGAGCTGGAGTTTGTGCAGTGCTTGGCCAACCCGCACTACCTCAACTGTGCGCCGCTGATGGGCCGGCCTTGCACATGCAGCCTGCGCTGCGCAGAAACGTTCCGGTCTGAGCGAGAGCGAGCTCGCAGGGCTCGCGCAGAACCGGTACTTTGACGACGGCGACTTTGTGAGGTACCTGGACTACCTGCAGTACTGGAGGCGGCCGGAGTATGCGCGCTTTGTCATGTGCGCGCCACGGCCTTGGCTGTGGCTTCTTTGTGGCTCTTGTGGAGCGACGCGTGGCACCGACGGACGGGCTGCCCGCCCAGTTACCCGCACGCGCTGTTCTTCCTGGAGCTGGTTCAGAGCCCTGCGTTCCGCGGAGCCATTGGGCAGGCGGCCGTCAAGGTGCGCCTCGCCAGGCAGGCTGCAGGCAAGCGCAACGCTGAGGCTCAGAGTGTCTACCTTTACACGCACCCGCGCCTCCGCAGGAAATGGTACACTCGCAGCAGTTCTACTTCTGGCAGCACTACCGCACAAACAGACTGAAGAGGTGACGCCACGCGCGGGGCGCGCGGGGTTGTTCCGGGGCGGCGCTGCCGCTGGGCCGCGGCCTCTGAAACCAGCAGGCCGCGGCGCTACAGCAGCGCGCGCAGCGTGTTGGCCCACACTTGCACCGCGCTGTCGTATGTGGCGTTGGAGTAGTGCAGGCCGTCGTGCGTGCACTCCGGGCCGCACCCTGCGCAGTGACAGCCATTCGGGGTTCATCAAGTCGCTCTTCGCGCGCCTTTTGCAACACCGCAGCACCGCTTGGGGCGGCACCGCTAGGGCCGTACCGTGCGTCAGGCCGTGGATGTCCACGAGGTGCAAGGGGCCGGTCGGGGCCAGGACGGCCCGGGTAGCTATGGCGAGGTTGTAAGCGTCCACGCCGGCCGGCGTGAGGTGCTGCCGCTTCTCCTCCGTCTTCAGCTTGGGCGGGTACACCTCAGAGATGCTGAAGTAGCTGATCGGCGGCGCCTGCCGCGGTGCCGTATGCCTGAAGAGAGCTGCCAAAGGCACGCAGCACGCACGCGGCAGCGGCCGGGCGCCCGGCACCTGCACCGCCTGCGCCAGCAGGCCCAGCGCGGCCGCCTTGAGCCGCGCCAGCTCCGCCGCGAAGCCCGCCACGTCGGTCACGTGCAGCATATGCCACAGGCCGGCGCTCAGCACAATCGCGTCCGGCACGACCGGGCCCTCGCCCCTGCCGCGCACATCGGGTCAGGCGCTCTCGGTTGCAGTCCCACGCACTCGGTGTGCAAGGGGCCAGGCCGCGCTGGCTGCGGCATAGCCCCGGAGGCGAGGCCAAAACAAGACGGGCTGGGCCGCGCACCACGCCCGAAAGTGCGCGGTCAGGTTTGCGCCGTAGGGCGCCCACAGGAAGGTGGCCCTGATGTTGCCGGGCAGCACGTACTCAAAGTTCTGGTGCCCAAACACTATCTGCTGCGCCGCTGCCGGCGCCCCGCACACAGCGGTGAGCTCGGCGCAGGGGGCGAGCCAAAGCTGGCAGCGGCAGCTGCCACGCACGGTTGTTGGACAGCAGGCGCAGCAGCGCGGCGAAGAAGAAGCGGCCGATGGAGTCGCCGGCCACGACGACCCAGCGGTGGGCCAGGACGGCGCGCAGCGCCGCCGCTTCCTGCCGGCTGGCCCCGCACCGCAGCGCCTCGGCCGACCACTGCCAGCTCTCCCGGGCACCCACGCCGCACGTCGCTAGGCTGGGCGGTCCGGGGCAGCTGCGTGGTGCCCAGCGCCGTCAGTGGTCGACTAACAAGGTGACGGCCGAGGTGCAGGCGCCGAGGGTTGATGCGCACTACCCCGCTGAGCTCAGACAGCTCCCACCTGGCCGGCGGCCTGCCCGTCCAGTTGCCAGAGTTGAGCAGCGTGGCGCAGTCGTTGCCATACTGGAACTCAAAGGGCCGCCGCTGGGGCCTGCGCAGCGCTTGCGCTGCGTTGCTCGCGGCCCCCTGCCAGCTCAGGCATACAAGGAGGGAAGGGGCGAGCCCGCACTCGTCTGTGTGCACGCCCAGCCGTACTCGGTGCGCCAGAAACACTACCACGCAGAGGCACACGCTCACGGGCAGCACGACGCGCGACCAGGTATGGTCGCACAGCGCGAGCATCTCCCGCACGAGTGCCGCATAGGCCGAGCGCCTATTGCTGGGCCTATCGCTGGACGAGGCCAGACTCTCTGGGTCAGGTGGGGAGGCCTTCAGCGGCTTGGAAGAATTCTTGGTGCAAACCTCCAACCGGCTGCAGCTGGCACTCGAGCTCGCTGATTGCAATTGGATTTCCCCCATAGGACACCAGCTAGGAGGAGGCCTGCAAAGACACAACTCTGGCTGTCAGATTGACTGCAGGCCTGTAAGAGTGCAAACAAGGCAGACTCTTAAGTCAGTCCCTGACCTGCTGGCCAGGCCTTGGAGTGCACGCAAATAAGATGAAACAGCAAACATCTTGAGAGCTAGGGAGGAGCACCTCTAGCTGTGCCCATGCTCACGGGCAGGACCAGCTGCTTTCTGAGCCCGTCCAGCTCCAGCGACAGCGAGGACGAGCCGACCGGGCTGCGGCCCGGGGCGTACGCGTCCCTGGAGCTGGGCGCGGCGCTTGCGGAGCCCGAGGGCGGCAACTATGTGCGGGCGGTCCAGGAGCTCGCGGCCATTGTGGCAGCCCTGGCGCGGGTCGGCTTGCCAGTGCGCAAGGACGCGGCCGGCCAGGCAGGCCGCCCGCTCGGGCGCCCAGCTGCATCACTGCATAACTCAGGCTCCTGCGACTGCCCGAGCTGCTGCCCCGACCAGCCGCACCGGCCAACCGCGTGCTCCGCAGTGCAGGTCATGGCGGACGCTCTGCTGGCAGTAGAAAAGTGCGACGGGCGCGCGCGCTGCACCCAGGCGCTGGCGCGCCTCGTGGCCGCGTGCGGCAAGCAGCCGCACCTGCCGCACCAGCGCGTGCGCCGCCTGCAGCGCGAGCACAAGCGCGCCGCGGTGGCGCTCGCGCGCGGCAGCAGGCTGCCGGCGGAGGGCGCGCTGCCGCCCGGCCGCTTCCTGGACCTGCCGCGCGGCTGCATGGAGCAGGCGCGCCTGCCAGCCGCCACGCCCCTGCTCGAGCGCACCGGCTCCTGAGTCGTCCGCCCTCGACCTGCGTGCGTGCCGGCCACGTGCGGCACGCCCACGGGCCGGTGCTGCCCCTCTGCGGCTGGCGCGTGCCGCGCGGGGCGCGCGCCCCCGCCTGCCTTGACCGCCTGCCAGCGGCGCAGGTGTTTGCCTGCCTCGGCCCGCTCGAGCTGGCCGCGTGCGCGTGCGCGTGCTGCGAGTGGCGGGCGGCGCTCGCCTCGCCGGCGGCGCTGCCGCTGTGGAGCAGGCACCTGAAGTGGACGTTCCCGCGGCCCGAGCCACCGCGCCTGGGCTGCACCCTGGCCCCCGGCTACGAGAACCTGAGCGCCCTGGCCGACGACCGGGACCGCTTCTACGCGCTCGCGGCGGGTGCGCTGGCAGCGCGCCCGCCAGTGCCGCTGCGCCGCCAGGCATGCACGGCAGGCGCTGACGCGGCGGCGGCCGCCGTGCAGCGCTGCCCTGGAGGCTGAAGTGCTACAGGCACAACCGCGTGATGCACCGCGAGACGCGCCGCGTGGGGTGGCGGCGAGGCGCGGCCTCGGGCGCAGCAGTCAAGGCGTTCTTTAAGCCCCTGGACCTCGACGAGGTGCGCGCCGTGCTGGGGGCCTGCGCCGCAGTGCCTCCTGTGTGCGGCGCTGGGGGTCTGCACAGCACCGTGCAGCGCCGGGGAGGCGGCGGCGGCGCCGACGCGCCTGCGCCCGCCCAGGTGGTCGAGTACCTCTTCCACAACCAGCTGCCGGGCCTGAACCCCTAGGCGCAGGGCAGGTGACCGGCCTGTAAACATACGCGGCACGCCAGGCCTGTCCGCACTGCCGACCGTGATCGTGCGACGGGGGGAGCAAATCCAGGGGCTAAGAGGAAATAAGTTACATCCTTGTCTCAGCCAACCTGCGGCTGAGGCCGGCATGCGCACGGCCGGGATGCGCACGTGCGCACAGCCGGCACGGTGCGCGTCAGTCGCTGTATGCGGGCTCCGCCATCCAGCCGCCCGGGCTGGCCCCCGCCGCCGGCGCCGGCTGCTCGGCGCCCGCGGCGGGCGAGCGCGCCTGCGCCAGGTCCGCGCCTTCGTCGCCGTTCGCCGCGGCGAGCTCGTCCGCCGCCTCGCCGGGTTGCAGCCGCATCAGCTTGATCTGCAGCCCCAAGACACAGCACAAGGTGACTCACCCAGCGCAGACCTCACAGCAGGCGGCCAGGCTGGAAGGAGGACGCACAGGATGGCGCGCCCGAATTGGCTGCTGGCCAGGGCGGGGCCGCGCCTGCGCAGGCCGCTGGAAGTCCGACTCGCTCCGCCGCGCGCGCTTCTTGACCTCCAGGCGCGTGTTGAGGTCGTTGTACGTGACGCGGCCATCGCCAAACAGGAACCAGAACGTGTTGCGCGCGGCCGGGTCGTGCGGGTTGTTCACGCTGAAGGTGTACTCGCGCACCCACTCGAGCGCGACCTCGTCCGCCTCCCTGCGCGCCGGCTGCCGCTGGCCTCACGTTGAGCGCCGCGGCCTAGCAGGCGACGCGCGCTGGCCTGGCGGGCAGAGGGGCGGCGGCGCAGGCTCCGACGGCGGCTCGCTCGCACGCACGCAAAGCGAGACAGGCGGCACAGCTGCGGCTGGGGCGGCCGTCGGAGGCGGGCGCGAGAAGGAGCGCGCCGCGACGGGCCGGCCTCGCCCACGCCGCGCGGCGGGTCCAGCGGCAGCAGGTACGCCGCGAACTGGTCAATGCTACCGTCCTGCTTGCGCAGCGAGTATGACTTGATCGCCGCGCGCTCTGCGCCCGCCATGCCATGGCCCTCACACCCCTTGCCACTCTTAGGAGCCTGCATAACTGGCAGCGCTGATCATCGCTACGCAATGATCGTATGAATTTTCCACCACACAGGACACAAGAAAGCTAGGTCCTCAGGCTGCCAGGGCACACGCACGGAGAAAGGTACGGATCAGCCTCCAGGCGTCCGCCACGCACGGGCAAACCGCCAGACGATCCTGCCGGCGCACTGTGCGTGCATGCCGCGTGCGTGGCGCGCCTGCGATGCGCTGGCGCTGCTCCGCGGGCATGCGATTCAAGCGCTCGTGGTCCGCCGTGGGGTCGCTGTCGAAGGTGGCCTGCACATAATTGTACGCGCCGTGCACCTCGTCCGGGAGCACTGCGCGCGCGCGGCGGGCCACACTGCGTCACGGCACAGCCTGGCTTCCCTGCGGCCTGCATGCGCACACCGTGCTGCAGCACACGCCTCATCAAGCCAGCGCCTGGGCATGGCCAGGCGCGCAGGCAGGCGCGCCATGCCGTGCGAGGAGCAGGGCTCCAGACGAGCTTGGCAGCAGGCCGGCAGCCTGCGCCCTGTGTCGGGTGCAGAGCGCAGAGGCGGGGCGCAGAGGCGGGGCGCAGAGGCAGGGCGCAGAGGCGGAGGCAGGCCTGCCGCTGAGGCGGGCGGGTACGGAGCAGGCGGGCCCAGCAGGCGCGCCGCACCGGGCAGCACTGCAACGGGCGTCAGTTCGGGGTTCCGCGGGTGCACCGGCGCGCGCTGCATCGCCTCAAAGCTCTCCTGCGCGCCGGCGGCGCTGCTCATGCCCTACGTGGCAGGTTAAGCTCTATCAGGAAAGAGTCTGTGCGTTGAGGGCGCACTCCAGGCCACGTGCGGCGCAGCGGGCCGCCGCCTTGCGCCATGTATAGCACACAGCAGCAGGCCCAGCCCGCACACTAGCTCGTGCACGTGCACGCGCAGCGCGGCTGCGGCGCGCGCCTCGACAGCGGCGCAGTGCGCCGCGCGCGCGTCGCGCTCGTCGTACGCCGCGGCCTCGCCCGGATCCGCGCGGCCGCGCCGGTCGGGCGCGCCCTGCTGCGCGCGGCGCTCCGCCATGTCGTTCGCGATGTATGTCGTCCGCATTAGCCAGGAGACCTCGGCGCGCGCGCCGCGCGCGCGCTCGCGCATCTTGGCGCTCGCCGGGCCTGCGGAGGCCGGCGTCGCCGCCGCCGCCGCCGCAGCCGGCTCCGCGTCGTCCTGCGCGCGGCGCGCAGTGGCTGAGCATGGCGTAGGCCCGTGCATACGTGTTTCAAAAGGGGCTCGGAACCCCGCAAAACCAGTTAGCGCGGAGACTGGAGCGGGCTTGCGAGCACAGGGGTGCGTCCAGGAACCGGGGCAGCGCGGGCGCGCGCCACCAGCAGCGCGGCGTCTTCGGGCGCCAGCGGCGGCACAGTGTCGGGCACGGAATAGCGCTCGGTGTCCAGCAGGCTGATGTGGATGCCCAGGTCGGCCTCCTGCACCAGGTCGCGGCGCGGGTTGCGCTCCAGCGTGGTCAGGCTGAACGCCGCCAGCTTCTCCGGCTGCAGCGGCGCGACCAGCATCTTCGGGTCGCACGGCACCTGGGACGCGCCGCCCCGCCGCTGCTGAGCGCGCTGAGCTCAGCGCGGCAGCGCGGCCGCTGGGCGAGCGCACGAACTGTCACCTCGGGCAGGTCGGCGTGGAAGCGCACGTTGCACACGTACGGCGTCTCGCGCTTCAGCCGGTTCTCGCTCGGCGGCACGAGCTGCGCGTCGGTCCGCGCGGGCGGCCGCCCGCGCTTGTCCTGGAGCGCACGACCGGCAATCGAGCGGCTGCAGAGCATTGAGACACAAGGCACTCACACGCCGCTCTGCGGTGCCTGCCTTGGTGGCGGACGCGCCTGATGGTTTGCCATGGTAGACCGCGCACCGGCGCTGTGTCAGGCAGCGCTCCCTGCAGTGCAGCCTGGCTCCGTCTCTGCCTGTCAAAGGCGGCTTGCTTAACAGCACAACCAAGAGGCTCAAGCCTAGGAGCGCTCAATTCAACAAGTTTCCATCAAAAGCTGGATGCAGGGGCATCTCCGGTTTTGGGCCGGCCGTCTCTGAAACCAGGGACGAGAAAACAGTCGCCAGCACGAAGCGACATAGCGCGCTCCACCAGCCACCGTGTGAAGTCCAGTCGTGTCGCAGCCACCCCCGGCGTCCGCGCAAGCAGTCGGGCGAGCCTCCAGCATGGGGCGCGACGACGACCGCTACAAGCCCGAGCGCCCGGCACGCGCTCTGCAGCCCTCCCCGCCTGCCTGCTGGCAACCCTGCTGCGCGCGGCTGGCGTGACGGGAGCTCTGCGCGCGCCAGATATTCTGCGGCAACTTCCAGTACGATGCAACGCTCCGCGAGATCGAGCGCCTGTTCGAGCGCTACGGCCCGCTGGACCGGGTGGACATGAAGACCGGTGCGGCCTGGCGCCTCGGGCGCGAGGACGCGGCCCCGCCGCTCGGGCCGCCCGGGCGACCGCGCGGCATCCCTGCCTTCCTGTGCCCAACGCGGCCGACCCGCAACGCCTCCTGCTCTCGTGCCCACCTGGCAACACTCCATCCTGGCAACACTGCTTCGTGGCCACAACCACCCCGACAACACACCTTCCCGGCAACACTGGCAACACTCCATCCCGGCAACACTGCATCCAGGCAACTTAGTGCTCCGGGCTGAGCTCATCCCGCGCGTGTGAGCTGGTGAGCCGACGCCCCCGGGCCCGCCGGCGGCTGGCGCCGTGCAGTGACGCGCGCTGCTTGAGGCGAGGCTGCGTGCGCAGGCTTTGCCTTTGTGTATATGAAGGACCGGCGGGACGGCGACGACGCGTGCCGGGCGCTCAACGGGTGCGCCCCGGCCCCGCGCTTCCAGTGCCTCCGTGGCCCTATCGCACGCGGCGCGGCAGGCAGGTGCCGAGCGCGGGGGGCTGCTCGCTGCGCCAGGCGCGAGCACGGCGAGCGGCGGCGCCGGCTGCGCGTGGAGTGGTCCAAGGTGCGCGCGGCGGCCGCGGCGCATCCGTGTGCTTGGCGCGGCCGCCATGCTCGGCGCTGTCTGGGCCCGCGGGACGCCCGCCGGCCGCCGGCCTGCCTCCCCAGCGCTGCGGCCCCTGCTGTCGGAAGCCGCTTGCGTCCTGGCTGCGTGCAGGCGGTGAGCGCGCGCGCGCCGGCGGCGCGCAGGGCGACGGCGAGGTCAAGCGGCGCGAGGACCTGCGCCGGCGGCAGACCAACCCGTCGTCCACGCTGTTCGTGGTCAACTTCGACCCGGAGCGCACGCGCGAGCGCGACCTGGAGCGCCACTTTGAGCCGTACGGGCGCCTGGTGCGCGTCCAGATCAAGCGCAACTACGGCTTCGTGCAGTACGAGACGATCGACATGGCCACTGACGCGCTCAAGGGCACCCACCTGAGCCGCCTGGACGGCGCGCGCCCGCCGCAAGGCGCCCGGGCCGTGTTGTTGGGCGCGGGCGGGGCGTGAGCCGCGCCTCGGGCCGTGGCCTATTTGTCGAGTGCGTGAGGGCCTCCCGGTGCTTGCATGCCACCGGATCGTGACGGCCTGGGTGTCCCACGCGCGCCTGCTGCCAGGCGCGGCACGGGTGGGCCCCCGGGGCGACGGCGCACGCGCGGCGGCAGGGCGCGTGCTGTCGGTCGAGTACGTGAGCAAGGAGCCGGGCGGGTTCAACACGGCGGGCGACGGCGGCGGCAGCGTGGAGCGCGCGCGCTCGCGCTCGCCGTACGCGGGCCGCCGCCGCTCGCGCTCGCCGTCCTACGGCGCCGCGCGCTCGCGCTCGCCCGTGCGCTCGCCGCGGTGCGCGCGCGCCAGCCGCATGCGCGCCCCCGCGCGCTGCGCAGCCAGTGCGGGGTGCGCCTGTGCGGCGCAGCGGACGCGATTGCAGGGGCGGCGCCCGCTCTTGTGCGCGCGCGCAGTGCGTGGGTACTCACTGTGCGGTGGCTGTGACGTGGCCGGCTGGGCCTGTTGTGCCTGGTCCGGGTAGCGCATTTGGTCGCTGCGAGCGGCTGGCATGTGCATCCAGCCGATTGGCGGACCCGCGCGCAGGCGCGGCCGGAGCGTGAGCCGCAGCCCGCGCCGCAGCCTGCCGCGCCGCTCCTACTCGCGCAGCCGCTCGCCCGCGCGCGCGCCCGCGCGGTGCGGCCCCCCTCGCACCATGACTGACCCCTGACCGAGTCTTCAATGACCTGCTTGATATGTCCATGTCCACAGCCTGCTGTCTGCGCTTTTGGTCAGCCCTTGAGCACAGAGTCCGCTGCGGCGCTCAGACAAGGCACGCCGTGACACGGCAGGCGCGGCCGCAGCGCCAGCCGCTCGCCGCGCAGGTCGTACTCGCGCTCGCCGTCCTGAGTACCCGCGGCGCACGGGCTGGGCGGGAGCGGCGCCGCGGAGGAGCGCCCAAGGTGCCAGGTCGCGGATGCCGTCCGGGCGGTGGTGGCTGTGTCAATACGAGTGTTCGTTGCTTGCTTCCATGTGCGCGGTGCCGTGCCTGTGCCTGCATCATGATGAGTGCGCGGCTGCTCTGGACGTGTGCTTGCCTGCGGCGCTCAGCACTAGGAGCTGTGCGCCACACGGAGGGACAGGCGCGCTTGCCACGATGAAATTGTGTCACCCCAGTACCCTTTTTCACAAATAAACTCAACTCAAAATAGCTTGTGTCCATGCCTCTGGTCTTTTGCTCACCAGACATACAACAACATTACACTCAGCGGGCAGGCAGCAGGTGCACAGGCGGGTCGCGCGGCCGCATCACCGCCCCTTGGCAGCCCGGCGCGCCAGGAAGCGCTCGCGCGCGGCGCTCACCGCTGCGGCGCTGTTCTTCCGCTCCACCGCCAGCGCCGCGGGCGGCGGCGACGCCGCCAACGCGCCCGGCGACGCGGCGCGCGCGGCCGCCCGCGCCGCAGTCGCGCCGCCGCTGAGCCGCTCCACGTCCACGCTGCGCAGCTTGGGCAGCACCGCCTCCGCCCACTCCGCCTCCACCGGGCACACCTGCGCGTGGCGGGCCATGCTAGGCCGCTCTGCGCACCTCAGCCCTACTTCAGCCCACACCCTACCCTATGCTGCAGCCCCGCAGTTTGGACCTGAGCGATCGCAAGCCTTTTGGGACATGCAGCCGCAGGCCTCCAAGTGCATGTCTGCCTGACGGCGCAGCAATCCCACCCACACGCAGGGACGAGCCCGCACGCGGCGTGGCAGCCCCCCGCGCCCCGGCCGGCGCGCCTTGCTGAGGAAGGTGCGCGCGGTGGCGACCAGCTCGTGGTAGACGAGCCACTCGGGCAGCAGGCCGGCCTCGTCGGCGGCGATGCGCGCGGTGGCCGGGTGCAGCTGCGCCAGCGTGGCGCCCGCGCCCAGCGTCCGGTACCCGTTGTGCTGCGGCATGCGCCGCGCCAGCCGGTTGGCAAAGCCGAGCATCAGCGCGCGCCGCAGCCGCTCCGCGCCTGCGCGCCGCGCCGGCCGTCTCGCAGGCCCAGGTTCGCCCAAACGGCGCGTCGCTGCTGAGACCTGTCTGCCGCCAGCGCAGACGAGATGCCTCCCACTGCGACCTGTCTTGCTATAGGACGCACACCTGAGCACACTTCACAAAGAACAGAAGCATGCCGAGCCGATCGACATGCGGCTTCCCATATCGTCGGCCACCCGCCCATCTTGCGAGCATGCCTCACCCCTGCGCAGCCAGCAAGCAGCGCAAGCACACCCCGGCAGCGCGGGGCGCCTGCCCCGGCCTCCCTGGCGCCGCCTGCTTCGGGCGCAGCACACGCGGTCGCGCGAGCGGCAGCGGCCGGGCGCAGGCGGGGCGGCGCGCCTCGATCGTCGTCGGAGCGCCTGCGCTTGGCCGGCCGCTCGCCGGGCGCGGCGGCGCCTGGCGGCGCGCGCGCGGCCGCGTCCAGCAGGCTGGCGCCGTCGGGCCCTGCGATTGCGTCCAGCTGCCGCCACACGTCCTTGGCAAAGCGCAGCCCGCGCAGGTCCAGGCCCAGCTCGCGGCACCAGTCCGCCGACCAGCCCGTGCGCTCCCACGCCTGGCCGCGGAGCCACCATCACGCATTTGGGCTGCGAGCTTACCAGGGTAGCATCACCGCTGCTGACGCTGGCGATGCACGGCCGCCATACTGGCATTCGCAGTGGGGGATGACATCCCTGTCCCATTAGAAGCGGCCAGACAGACCTTGCGGGCTGAGCGCGGGCGCTGCGTTCGGCGATGCAGGCACGCAGCCGCCGGCGCGAGCGCCAGCACAGCCGCAGCAAGCCGCCGCCTCCCCCCAGGCGGCGGCGGGCGCCGGGTGGGCCGTGCGGGGCGCTTCTCCAGCCGCGCGCCTGGAACAGGCGCAGGTAGAGCACATGGTCGCCCAGGCCCTCCTTCATGAGCTCGCGCAGCTGCTTGCGGCCGCTCTCCGGGAGGACCTGCCGCGCCGGGGCTGGCTGCTCGCGCCCGGGCCGCCCGGCGCCCTGCTCGCCGCGCGCCAGCTGCTCGGGCCCCCTGAGCCGCGCGGCAGCACGCGCGCATGTCAGGCAGGGCGCCCCGCTGATATGACACAGGCTGGCCGCCCAGGTCAGCAGCAGCTGCAAAGTGCATAACACTGTACATGCTGGACTTCCCATCATAGTAAGGGCGTAACAGCGCCGGCATGCGCCCGCCCCTCTGCAGCACGGCAGCGGGCGGCGTGCGGCGCGCGCCGGTTGCCGACAAAGACCGACTCGGCGGACAGCATGGCGGCCACGGTGAGCGCGTCGGGCAGGCAGCCGAGCTCGGCGGCCGCCAGCAGCGAGCGCGCGAGGCTGGGCTCTAGCGGCAGCGCGCTCATTGCGCGGCCCAGGCCCGTGACGCGCCCGTCGTCGTCCAGCGCGTCCAGCAGGTAAAGCTGTCGCAGCGCGTCCTCCAGCGCGCCGCGCTGCGCGCGCGCCGCCCCGTGCTCAGCAGGTCCACTAGATCTTAGGGTTAGGGTAGGGCAAAGCTGCGCAGCGCGTCCTCCAGCGCGCCGCGCTACATGCACGCCGCGCCGCGCTGAGCAGGCCCAATAGGGTGCGGGTCAGGGTAGAGCACGGCGCCCGCCCCCGGCCTCAGCAGGAGCCGCCCCGTCCGCCGCCCCACTCTGCGCTTCCAGGAACACCAGCGGCCGCCTCACCGGCGCGGTGCTGGCCTGCTGCGCGTGCGCGCGAGGCCGCGGCAGGGACAGCCGACGGGCGGGGGCGGGGCGGCGCACGCCAGGCGGGTCCAGGTAGTCGAAGCCCAGCACGTCCACGGCCAGCGGCAGGCTCTTAAGGTACAGCACGGCGCTGAGCAGCGACGTGCGCTGGATCTCCGGCACCGACGCGCTCGGCATCTCGCGCTCGTAAAAGGCCGCCGTGTACAGCCGGAAGCACTTGCCGGGGCCCGTACGGCCGGCGCGCCCCGCGCGCTGCGTCGCCTGCACCCTGTGCCGCCGCCTGCTCAAGTCACCCGGGCGCCGCGGGGGTTGGGGCCCTCTTGCCGCAGCACGGGCGTCCACGGGCTGCTCGCCCGCGCCGCCCCGCCCGGCCGCCAAAGCATGCACGGGGCTGGTGCGCCTGGTCCAAGGACAGCCTCCCGGCCACCCAGCTGCAGACGTGCACTGCAGCTCTGGAGATACGCAGCCCCACGGCCACCCAGCCGCCAAGGGCACACTGGAGCTTGTACACATTGCCCATTAACGCAAGTGCCGGCATGTTGCGATCAATGACAGAGGTGCAAGGGGCATAGATGAAACCCTGCGTCTGCAGCCTGGCCGATACGCGGGGGCGGCTCGCAGCGACGAGCCGAGCGCGGGCGCGGCATGGTCCGGGGGGTTGGGCGCGCCGCCCAGCAAGCTGACGGCCGTGCGCAGCGGGGTGGGGCCAGGGCGGGGCGCGCACCGCGAGATGGGCACGATGTCCAAGGAGTCGAGGCCGGTGTGCGGGTTGTAGCTCTTCTGCTTCACCAGGCCCGGGTCCACCACGTACGCAACGCCGTCAATCGTGATCGACGTCTCCGCGATGTTGGTCGCCACCACGACGCGCCGGCAGCCGGACGGCGCGCGCGCGAACACGCGCGCCTGCGCGGCCACGGGCCCCTCGCTCCGGGCTGCCAGCGGCGCCAAGCCACCCACCGCGCGCCCCAGCTCCTGCAGCAGTGCCGCCGCGAGCGCACTCCGCGCTCCGTCCGTACTGGGCTGTCGCTGCGCTTGCTCTTGCCCCAGCAGCAGCAGAGGCTCCGCTCCCCAACCTCCAGCACCAGGGGCGGGGCGGGGCGGCGGGGCGCCTGGGCGCGCCTGCATCTCCAGCGGCAGCGCGGAGTAGATGGGCAGCACGAGCAGGTCGTCGCACGCGCCCGCCGGCAGCGCGGCCACCGCGTCGTTCAGCTGCCGCACGGCCTGCACCGCGCGGCGGCCCCGGTGGCCAGCCGCCCGACCGCGGACCCTGGCCCCCGCAGCGCGCCGCCAGCCAGCCGTCGCCCGAGGCGCGTCAGTGATCCCTGCCAGCCTGGGCCGCCGAGGCAAGCAGACAGCCAAAGGCGCGCAGACACCCAGAGCAGACGCCCAGAGGCAAAACAGCGCGCGCGCGGCCGCCGGCGCGCCTTGTCGATCTCCGCCTGCCCGGTCAGGAAGAGCAGGACGTCGCCGGGCGGCTGGCGCGTGTGGATGTCGAGCACGGTGTCGACGGCGGCCTGCAGGTGGTCGCGTTCGTGGCTCTCGCGCGCGTGGATGACCTCGACCGGGTGGCAGCGCCCGGGCACGGTCAGCACGGGGCAGCCGCCGTAGTACGCGCTGAACTTGGCGCCGTCCAGCGTCGCGGAGGTCACCACCAGCTTCAGTGCCGGCGAGCTGCCGCGCGCGCGCAGGGGGGTTAGGGTTAGTGTTAGGGTTATTGCGTGCTGAGAGGCGCTCCTCTGGTTGTGCGAGTGCAGCGTCGCGGCCTGGACACAGGTAGCGAGTTAGCTCTGCGCGCCGGCGCTCGGGCAAGCACGCGCGCCTGCGCGTGCGCCCTCCGCGCATGCACGCACGCTCAGAGCGCGCGGCAGCACACAGCGCCGGTCGACAGCAGGCAGGGCGTGCGCGCGCCGCGCACCGCGTCTTGATGAGCTGCTTGAGCACGCCGAATAGGATGTCAGTGTTGAGCGTGCGCTCGTGCGCCTCGTCCAGCACGACGACCGCGTATTTGCGCAGCTCCGGGTCGTCCAGCAGCTCGCGCATCAGCGTGCCGTCTGCGCGCGCGCCGGCGCCTCCCATGGGGTCAGGCCTTCGGCAGCAGGCTGTGCTTCTGACGTGGCGTGTTAGCAACGCAACGCTTCCCGCCGCATCACTGAAGAACACTGTGCCAAAAGAAGGCTGCCGGCCGCCCCCTGTGACACGGGGACTGACGACGATGTTGCATGCCTGACGGGTAGCCATTCGGGGGGCGCAGCCACGCGCCTGTGAGGTAGGTGATGCGCGTGCTGCGCGACGTGCGCTCCTCGAAGCGCACCGCGTAGCCGACCTCCTGGCCCACCTCGCACCCCATCTCCTCCGCCACGCGCCGCCCCACAGACACGACGGCCTGCCGCTCGCAGGCTGCTGTCGAGTGACAGAGTGCTGGGTGCGGCTGCGCCAGGGTGTGGCAGCTCCGCCGGGCCGCGCACCACGCGCCGGGGCTGCGTCACGGCTATGCGGCCGCGGTCGGCATACCCGGCTTCGTCCAGGAGCTGCGCGGCGGGCGCGAGCGTCACCAGGGGATCTGCACAGGGGCCTGCTGCCGGCGCGCTGCAGCGCAGGCTGGGACGGCGGGGCGGGCGTGCGGCACCTGGGCAATCTGCGTCGTCTTGCCCGACCCCGTCTCGCCGATAACCACAGTCACAGGGTTGGCTGCCACGGCGTCAACGATCTGCTTGCTGTGCTCGCGTATGGGCAGGACCATCCTGGCCTGCGGCGCGCCACCTGCGGCAGAGCAGGTGGATTAATGCATCCTTGTCACGCAGGCGCCAGCAGGACACTCCGCACAATGCTGCGCGCAGTACACACGGCGCACCAGCCTCGCTGGGGCCCGTCATGGCAGGCTACCTGCGCATAACCGTCTCTCGCTAGCACTGCGGGCCATCACATTGCACCGCCACACGCAGTCAGCCCCAAGTCCGCCCCTGCCGCGCCTCCAGTAGCAGAGCCTGCCTCGGCCTGAGCTCCCGGGGTCCCTGCTTGGAAAGACTGTTGAAACACCTAGCTAGGGCCGGACGGGGGCCTTGCAAGGCTGCGCTCCGGAGCGCAGAGCAGCTCCCTGCACGCGGCCAGGCGCTGCGGGTTAGCCCCGGCGCCCGAGATGCTGTACACAGCGGTGGACAACTTCTATCTGAGCAGGGATGAGTTGGATTGCAGCCCCAGCCACAGGGCGGGCCTGGACGCTGAGGTCATCGCGCAGCTGCGCGCGTACGGCTGCGAGCTCATCCAGGAGGGCGGCATCCTGCTGAAGCTGCCGCAGGTGGTCATGGCCACCGGGCAAGTCCTCTTCCACCGCTTCTACTGCAAGGTTTCGATGACCGAGTACGACGTGAAGGTGGGGCCCCTGCGCGCCTGCGCGGTCGGACATCTGCCCACGCCATGCGCCTCACCGGCCGCGCGCGCCGCAGGATGTCGCCACGACGTGCTGCTGGCTGGCGTCCAAGCTGGAGGAGGTGAAGCGGCGCGTGCGCGACATCCTGTCCGTGTTCCACCGGATGAGCCGGCGGCGGGAGGGCGGCTGCCTGGACCCGCTGGATGTTTTCTCAAAGGCGCGCCGCCTGCCGCCTTGGGGGCCGCGCCGGCGCGATCCCTGCCCCGCGTCGCCCGCAGGGCTGTGCGCCGCCCCGGCGCGTGCGCGCATGGTGCACGAGTGCAGGGTTCCTCCTGCCTCGCCCGCTCGGCCTGGATATGCGCGCGTGTATGTGCCGTCTCTGCGCGGTGTCTGCTTGTAGGCTGCAACAGGGTGTGAAGACGCCCAGCCTGCTGGCTGCGTGGGGTGCGCTTGATGCGCACGCGCCCGCCCCTGCGTTTCCCCGTAAGAAAAGGGGTAAGAGTGCACTGCAGCGCTGCGCCCAGCCTGCGCCGGGCGCCACAGGACTACGAGAACCGGAAGAATGCGCTGATTCGGCTGGAGCGCGACATGCTGCGCGCGTTTGGCTTCATCGTGCACGTGGAGCACCCGCACAAGCTCGTGCTCAACCACCTGCACGTGATGGGCGCGACCGCGCTGCACCAGGAGGCCTGGAGCCTCGCGAACGACAGGTGACGCCCGCCTGCAGGCACCCCGCGCCCGGCTCCCGCCTGCCTGGCCGCTCGGACGCGCGCGCCCGCGTAAACCCGGCGGCGCGCTGAGCTTTGTGGCGGGCGCCGCAGGCCGCACACTGAGCCCCCTGCTCTGTGCGGCGCACAGTCTGAGGACGACGCTGTGCGTGCGGCTGAAGAGCGAGGCGGTCGCGTGCGGCATCATCTTCATGGCCGCGCGCCGCCTGCAGGTGCGTCTGTGCACGCTCCTTTCCTGCGTCCTTGTCACCTTCGTCCGCGGCTCGCGTTCGCGGGCAGCAGGCTGTGCGACGTTCGATTCCTGTCCGGCTGAGATCTGCAGCGCTGCTGCAAGCATCGGCTCCGGTGCTCCGCGCGCTGGGGAGCCCCGCTGAGGGCGGGGAGCGCGGGCAGCAGAGCAGGCTGCTGCAGGCCGGGCTCGTTGAGGCGCTGCGCGCGGCGCGCCAGATCCCGCTGCCGGAGGACCCGCCCTGGTGGGAGCTGCACAACGTGAGCTTTGAGGAGCTCGCGGAGGTGTGCTGCGAGGTGCACGCGCTGTACGCGCGGCCCCCGGCGGCCTACGTGCGCGTGGGCCGCGAGCCCGGCGCGCTGTCGGCGGGTGCGCTGCCCACGCCGATGGCCTCGCCGGCCACCGCGCACGGCACGCCCGCCGCCTCGCGCCAGGAGGCCGGCTCCGGGGGCGGCCTGCAGAACGGCGGCGAGAGCGCGCACGCGGGCGGCGGAGCGGCCGGGCCGGGCTCGGGCGACGACCGTGACGGGGCGCCCGCGCAGGTGCGCGGCCGCCGCTGCGCGCTCTGCGAGCGGGGGATGGGGTGGCTGTGTGGGGAGGCGCGGCGCGCGCGCGCGGCTGGATGATGCGACAGATTCGTGAAGCCTGAACGCCGATGATGCTCAGTATTCGTATGCTGACAGCCGCGCTGCGCCGCCTTGTCCTGTGTCCCGCGCGCTGCGCCTGCTTTGGCTTCGGCAGGGCTCCCCTGTCCGTGTGAGACTAGGCAGCCCGACCCCGTGGCGCGGCCCTGCTGACGTCGCGCCCCGGGCCGCATGCGCAGGCGCAGAGCGGCAGCGCAGAGCGCGCCGGCGACAGCGGGCGCAGCCGCGACGGCGCCGACGGCGATGTGGGCCGGCCGTCAGGCCGCAGCGCCGAGCGTGAGCGCGAGCGCAGCCACGGCGCGCCGCCGCGCCGTGAGGGCCGCGACAAGCCCCGCGAGGGCAGCGAGCGCGGCTCTCGCGAGCGCGACGCGCGCGAGCGCGAGGCGCGGGGACGTGAGCGCCGGCGCGACCGCCCCGACCGCGAGCGGACTGACCGCGAGCGCTCCGAGCGCCACGAGCGCGAGCGGGGCGAGCGCGAGCGCCGCGGCGACGGCCGCAAGCCGGAGCGCGCGCCCGCGGAGCGCGCGCACGGCAGCGAGGGCGAGCGGCGGCGCGACTGGGGCGGCGAACGCGAGCGCGAGCGCCGCCGCGGCAGCGGCGAGGGCCTGGCGCCCGCGCCGGCGCGCAGCCCGGCCAGGAAGCGGCCGCGCTCCGAGGGCGACACGCTGCTGCGCGCGCTCGACAGCCCGCGCCGCTCGCCGCTGCCGCCGCGGCCGCCGCCGCGCGAGGCGCCGGCCGGCGCGGGCGCCGCGCGCGGCAATGGCTCGCTGCCGCACGGCGGCGGCGGGCCGGGCGAGCTGCCGCTGCCGCCGCCGCCGCCGCTACCGGCGCGGCAGAGCCCGGGCCTGGACGGCAGCCCGCGGCTGGAGCGCGCGGGCGGCGGGCGGCTGGACGGCGGGGAGCGCGCCGAGGAGCCGGCGCGGCTGCCGCTGGCGCGCGCGCGTGCCAAGGTGGGCCTGCTGCGCGTGGGCGGCCGCGCGTCCGAGCCGCCCAGTCCGCTCGGTGCGCGCCCCGGCGCCCCGGCTGCATGCTGGCCGCGCTGCGCGCAGGTCGCTGCCTGGGCGCCCTCTGCGCCTCACCACATGCCGCATATCACCGCGAGGTCGGCACGTGTCCGGGCTCCTGGCACGCGATGTGCGCTGTGACAGGCTGGCGCAGGCCGCAACGCCCTGGCCGTCAGCCAGCGGCCTGCGCGCAATCGCGTCCCGCCCATCCACCCCTGTGCATCAGGCGCCAGTCAGGTGTGTTGATCAGGGGCGGTGCGTCAAGAGCCCAGGCGCCGGGGGCCGCGCAGGGGCGGACACGCGGCACCGTGACCCTGGCGAGCCCGCCGCGCGGGCGCTGGCAGGTCAGCGCCTCCCCAATGCTTGACCCTCTGCTGGCAGCGAGGCGGGCCGCCCAGTGCCCAGTGATGGAAACGAAACACGAATATATACGCTATGCTGAGGCAAGCAGTGAGGATAAATATACATGCTGAGGGCGGGGCGCGCCTGTGCATGCCGATGCGCCTGTCTTGGGGGGCCGGCCCGCCTGCGGGCGCGCTGGCTTGTCCGCGCTGCTGCAACAGGGTCCCGGAGCGGCTGCCTGTGCGCCGGCAGGGAGCGAGAGGAGAGGCGCCCGGCACACGCCCATCCCGCCCTTCAGGCGCAACTAGGCTTTTTGGGGTGGAGCAAGTGAGAGGCTGTTCTTGTGACCGGCGCGGGGTTCTGCACCCGGGCATGCTCCTGTACCGTAGGCCCGGTCATTGTGTGTGGCCTGCAGAGCGTTGTGTGCACCGCTGCACAGCTTTGGTGGCGCCTGCCGCGCAGTCGTGGCACGGGCAGGCTTTGGCATTATTTCATTTGTGCTTCATGTCCCCCTCGCCTGCTATATGGCAAGGCAAACTCAATCAAAAATCGAAGTTTGAAGTGTGCGAGCGCGAGGTGCCCGCCAGAGCAGCTTCATAGCTTTTGCAACTGGCTGGCAGCTTGTTTTGCATGCAAGCTGGTGAGAAAATCACCTGTACATTTCCGGTGATGTGGCCATGCACGGTTTAATGTAACGAGTGCCGAACGCTTGAAGCGCGCCAAATGTGTGAACAGAGCTTGAAATATGTCAGTGTGACACCCTGCGTCCTTACATGACCCAGCTTGAGTTATATCAGCTCAAAACACTTGGCGTACTTCTGCTGCAACGGACACGAGCCATGCGCCGACTGTGCGCATCGCCCTGGAGACGAGCTGACCTCACGCAGGACACCTACAACTGAGACTTGCAAAGCTGAAGTCATCAATGGCAGCACAAGCACTTCGCTCCCATGCAACTGATATAGCAGCATCATATGGCACAAGCGCCGTCATGTGCCCCCAAACCCTGCCTCGGGCGCCAGCGTCAGGTAGAAGGGCTGCGCGCAGGGCGCGGCGAGCACCATGTGCTTGCGCGCGGCGTGCGAGCTGCGCTGCGCGGCGGCCAGCAGCACGACGTCCAGCGGCGCGTCGGGCGGCGCCAGGCGCACGGCGAACTGGGCGTGGTACAGGCTCGGGTCGCCCGGGTACAGCAGCCAGTGCGCGCCGAACTTTGACCCGCCGGTAATGCAGTACCTGCCGCGAGGGCGGTTCCTTATGAGTGTTAAGGCTGTGGACACACAACCTGACATCAATGCGAGTCAGGACATAGGTATGCCTCACTTGGGCCTGACCTGCAAAGCTGTTAGGCAGCAGATGTGCTGCCGGAAGTTTTGCTCCTATGATGTAAAGCTTCCTGTGATTTCTTGCATGCGTGAATCATGCTTGAATCAGGTGGGCGGCAGGGGCTGCCAAGCAGCGCAAGCAGAAGCCAGGAAAGGGGTCGGGATGAAGCACCATTGCACAAAACCACAGCCTCTCCCGTGAGCCCAAATGGCGCTACCAGACATTGCATGCATGTGCAAGGGCCGGCCCGCCAGCTGACGCTGGTTAAGGCACACGCAGGCACGCTTCCGGGCTATGCAGAGGGCCGCACCCGCGCGAGTGCAGGTCGCTGAATACGCCGACGCGGTCGCTTGGCGCGGCGGAGGCGGGCTCGCTTGCCCCGCCTGTCTGTCCTGGCGTCTGCACTGGAGCCGCCGCGCTGCTCGGCCACGTCACCGGCAGCAGGCACGGCTGCTTGTCGTGCAGCGCGGCGCGCCAGTCTGACCCCACCTCTGATGCGGGGGGCGCATCGTCGTCACCATACGGCACCGCGACGGGGTGCGAGCGCAGGCCCTGGCCCGAGCGTGCGTCCCGCAGCCACGGCAGACCGCCGCTGCTGCTGCTGCAGCTGCTGACGCTGCGTGTTTCGTCCCCGCCCTCACCCGAGTCGGACAGGTCTGCCAGCGGGTGCGAGCTGCAGCCGCCGGCCGCCGCAGCCGCAGCGACCCCGGCCGCGTCCGCTGCGTCCGCGCCCGCGGATTCGTCCCGCGTGCGCCCGGAGGCCGCTGCCGGGTGCGGCTGCCGGGGACCTTCTGGGCGTGCGGCCCGCCCGAGCGCCGCCTGCTCGCACAAGCGCAAGCTGGCAGTGGAGGCCGCTGCCGGCGGCGGCTGCTCAAAGCCCTCCCAGCCCGCAGCCCGCCTTGGCACCGCTGGCTCAGGCGGCAGCGCCTGCTCGGGCGCGCTCCCCAGACAGCGCGCCTCGACCGGCTCCGGCGCGGGCGCCGATGGCTGCTCGCGCACAGGGGGCCGCGCCGGCTCGCCGCAGCCGTACCTCACGCACCCTGCGGGGCCGCACAGGCGTCCTTTTGTTGCTTCGCCGCCACCAGGCGCTAGCCAAGCTGAGCAAACGAAATAAGCAGGGGCGGGCGTGCGTGTTTGCTCGCGCGCTGCAACGTGAGCGGGCTGCAGCAAAGCTGCAGTGCCGGGAGGAGAGGGGCCGTGCTGCGCGCGTGCGGCGCACCCTGCCGCCGGCCCACAGCCAGCTCCTCGCGCGACAGCACCAGCGGCAGGCCCGACAGCGACACCTGCTGCGGGTAACCTGCGCGTGGCGGGCTCGTCATTAGCAGCATTATTGCATGGTCGCAGCGCCAATGCAAGCGTGCGATACGCGGATGCGCTGGCCTGAGCAGCTCCAGGAGGCACGGGGCGGTGCTTGCCAGGCACCCGCACTGGGGAGCCACGAACCTGGTATGCAGCCCACGGCGTCCCCGACCAAGCGGTGCCGCTCGCGCAGGCTGCGTGCGGCTGCGGCGTCCCAGACGAAGCCGGACTGCCAGAGCAGCTCGGCGCAGGCGGCCTCTTCCATGTCTGGTGGGTGACCGGGCCCCCTTCGCTCACGCCATTTGCACTAACTGAAACAAGTTGTCCCCTGGCACTGGGGCAGCGTAGGCCCGAAATGGGCTGGCCCTAATGGGGGGCCTGCTCGCCTCTCTTTTGAGTGAACACGCTCAGGGCATTTACTCCTGAGCGGCAAGCGGCCTTTGAATAGCCTGTGCCTGCGGCCGGTTGCTGCCTGTTCGCTCACCTTCGCGGGCTGGCAGCTGCAGCGGGCTCCCCGGCGTCCCCCCTGGCGAAGCGGTGACCGGCCTGCGCGTCCCTCAACCACCTGGCGGCCAGCAGTCATGGACAGCAGCACGCTGGAGTACTGCAGCACCAGCGACTACGCGTCCCCCAGCTCGGCAGAGGCGGACTCGGTGCTGAGCTACTGCAAACAGCAGGAGCTGGCCGAGGTGCGTGCAACGCTTGGAGCCCGCAATCCGAGACCCCTGGGCCGCTTTTCGCGGCAGCCGCTTGCTGCGCCCCTACGCCCCAGCCCAGGGGGCGCCAGGCGGCCGGGGCGGCTGCCTCATGAGGCCTTTTTGAAATCGGTTGAGCATGCCTGAGGAGGGTTGTCATGGCGCCTGCGCAGGCGCTGCCCAAGTGCACGCGGGCAATGTGGAAGCGCGGGCGGATGGCCGTGCCGGAGCAGCTGGAGCAGGGTGGCGGGCACTGGAAGAAGACGCGCATGGCGCACTCGCGGAGTCCTATCAGCGCGGCGGTCATGCACATGCACAGCCTGGGCAGCGTGTGGGTGCACAACCTGAAGGCGCGCAGCCCATCTTGTTTTATTCTGCCTCCCACCCTGGCGCGCGACGCAGATATACCTTCCGAGATACTTTGTACATTGCGCTTTGCCTCACCAGGCTCCGCCCGGCGTGCAGGTGCTCAACGCAAAGTGCTGTATTGGCAGCGCCGCGCCCATCGACCGCAGCCTTGGCCTGCTGCTGCGGTACCTGGGCGCAGCTGACCTGTGCCTGGCGCGCACTGACCAGCTGGCTGCCGCACTCTGGTGCGCCCCCCCACCCGGCCGCTTTACTTATGTCATGCCCTTTGCCAGGCCTTGTCGCAGCGTCGCAGACTTCAGGGTCACAAGGGCGGGCTGCCCGGAGGATAAGCGAGTGGGGCCGAGCGTGACCGGCGGGCCGGCGCGCGCAGGATCGCCATCAAGTTCGATACGCCGCGCGCCTGCGTGCCGTCTCGCACGCTGATGGCCCAGGCGACTGCGGTGCCGGCCGCGCTGCTGAGCGCGACGGAAATGGACATCCTGGTCGGCCTGCGCTTCGACGTGCTGAACGGCAGCATGATAACACGCGAGTGAGGCAGGGGCGGGGTTTGTCGGGCTTTTTCGGCGCGCCGCGCGCTCGCAGAGGCACTTGTTTTGGGTCGCACTGCGCCGCGGGGGGAGTCTGGGCGCATGGTTGTTTTCGCGCGCGGCACACCGGGCCGCCACTATTATGGCGCGTCCCTAGCACAGGCCCCCTAGCCAGCCTCTTGACCCAGCGGCGGTGGCGCCGCCGCCCCCGGGTGACGCCACTTGCGCTGCGATGTGTTTTCTGGGGGACGTATGTCTCTCCCCTCCTCGGTCTTGCATGGAGCCCGCCACATGGCCGCGCCCATGGGCTGCACCGGGCGACACAGGTGCACCCGGCCCTGCCGCGCCTGCCAGCGCGCCAGGCGCTTGCAACACTGGCAGCGCCGCCGGGGCACACCCCCGGGTAGCCCGCTTGGATTAGGGATGCATGCACAAGCACTGTACGCAAGCACTGTACACCACCTGCTTGTTTTTTATACTGCGAGCAGATCTAGGAACCCGCCGCGGAACGGCAAACCACCTGAACTGTCCGGGAACCTGCGCCCTGAAGCTATGAACAAGCGGATGCACAGCGCGCGGGTGCATGAGCAGGCTGCGCAACGCAGCAAACTCATCTGCATCCCGTATGTAATAGTATTGCCGGCGCTCGCGTGCACGCCCGGCCGACCGCTGTGCGCTTGAATGCAGCGCCTCCTTTCTCGGATTCTCATCGTCCTTGAGCAATCATTGACAGACGCTTGTCACATTTCAATCCCACAAGACCCCAGTCTGTTTTGTACTACCTGGCCTTGACATTATTTGCATACACTTGCGGCTTTGCACTGATGGGGATGCCAAGTGAGTTGCTGTTGCATCAGACCATTTGCACATGTTAAAACATGTCCAGCTGTCTCGTCCACGCCACTGTCTGCACACCGCATTTCGCCAACCACCACCATGACTAATCGCAGACACACTTGGCACCCACATCGCGCGCATGTCAAGCGCGTGCTGCCCTGGTAAACCCCGCGTCGGTCACCGCTTGCGGCGGTTGGTGCGGGCCTGGCTGCGCTCGTTGGGGTTGCGGCGCCAGGAGGCCATGGCGGCCGCGGCGCCGCGCGCGTGCGCGGGCGCCGCCGCGGCCTTCTGGTGCCACGTCTCGGCGCCATACTCCGGCGCGAACGCGTCGGCGCCCTCGGCCGGCTTGGGCCGCAGGTGCGGCATGCGCTGCAGCAGCACGTCCTCGCGCAGGATGGGGTCGCGGCAGTTCTTGCCGCCCTGCCGCCGCCGGCGTGCCGCCGTCAGCCCCGCACCCCGCGGGGGCGCGGGCCTCCCAGCGCAGCTGCTTCCAGGCCGAGCTTCTTTATTCAGGCTTGCCTTGATGTTCAGAGCTTCCAACTTCTCGGCCGGGCTTCAGCACCGCGCCCCGCCTGCCAGGAGCGCACGCGGGACGCCCGGACGCGCATCGCGGCAGGGCTTACCAAGGGTCTGGTAAAGCATGAGCTAGGGGAGGGTCGTCCGGCAGGCGCCCGCGCACCGCGGGCTTGGGCAGCGAGAAGCGCGTGCCGCGCAGGATGTGGCGCTTGCGCACGCCAAACTGCTCCACGCCGTCCGCGCTGACGACCACCTCCACCTTGTCCAGCGCGGCGTTGCCGCACTGCGCGCAGAACATGCGCCCGGCCTCCTGCGCGGCCGCGCAGCGCTGTGAGCGGCGGTGGAATGCCTAGAACTGTCGCTCACCGCTGACGGGCTGGCCAGGAGGCTGACTTGTGTGGAGCTGCGCCGAAGCAAGCTGTGCATTGTGCACAATCATGTGCTTGGGCACAGGCGCTGCGCTGTGCAGTCCCTCCGAGCTCCAAGCACACCCGCTGGTTGCGCTGCACAGGGTATGAAGGGCGGCGTCTGTCGCATGGGCCCGGCCGCGGCGCCCGCACTATGTGGGGAGCGGGCGCGCGCCTTGGTAACGCAGAAGCAGGCGCTGCAGCGCAGGCCCCAGCGGCGCAGCTCGCGCACGCGCGCGCCCGTGGGCGCCACCAGGCGCAGCCCCATCTGCAGCAGCACGTTCTGCATCGCAAAGTCGGCCGTCACGCACGCCACGCTCGACTCGCCCAGCGGCGCCTCGCCGTCGTCCGACGAGCAGGCGCCCCCGTCGCCGTCGCTGCCGCCCACCGCGTCAGCATCCTCCGCAGCCTCGCCCTCGCCGCCCGCTCGCTGCTCCGGCGGCGGCGGCCGGTCCTCGGCGCGCGCGGGCGTAGCCGGAGCCGGCGGAGCGGCGGCGGCCTGCGCCTGCCGGCGCTCCCAGCGCGCCTGCTTGCGCCGCGCGCGCCGTGCGGCGGCAGCGCTGGCCGCCGCGGTCTGCCAGCCGGCCTCGCCGTCGCTGCTGTCTGAAAGGGCGCCCTCGCCTGCGTCCTCCGCGCCATGGTCCGCGGCGGCCTCGCCGCCGTGCTGGCCATGCTCGGCGGTGTCCTGCTCTGCCTGCGTCAGGCGGCTGTGCTCGCATTGGGCATCGCTGCCCTGCTCTGCTCGGCTGGCGCTGCCACGGGTGCTCGGCCCTTCACTGCCGGGTTCTGCACGGTTAGCGCCGTGGTGCTCGCCCGCGACGTCGCGCGCAGCTGCTGAGCCGTCGCCGCCGCCGTCGTCGCCGTCGCTGCGCGTGCTAGCGCTGCTGTCCTCCTCGCTGGGCGCTCCCGGCTCGACGCCTTCGCGGCCTGCGCCGCGCTGCGGTGTCTCACCGCCGAAAGCCACGCAGGCGTCCGTTCGTGCACGCGCACACAGCCCACATCTCATCAGCGGAGCAGCAGGCCTCTGCTGGGGTTGCACTGCATCACGCAGGGCCGGGCCGCACCGTCAGCGTCATGGAAACGGTTGTTGTCCTGCGCGCCGAGGTCCAGCGACTGCACGGCGTCCGCAATGCGACTCGCGCCCGGCGCGCCTGCGGGCGCCCGCATAGCACAGCCGTCAGCACGCTCGGTCCGCACAGCCTGGAAGAAGCGCGCGTCTCTGGCGACAGCAGGGGAGGCTGGCCAGGCCCCAAGCACGCGGAGCACGGCCCAGGGCCAGGCCCCAAGCACGCTGAGCAGGGCCCAGGCAGAGTCGCAGGGAAAGGGAACAGCCTCAACTCTTTTGCAAGCTATTTCCTCTAAGCAAGGCCGGTAAGCTGGAGGCTGTCTGCAAGCATGTCGTGCAGCCGGCGCGCGCCCTGCATGCTGCGCTCCGCGGCGGCCGCCTCCGCCTCGGCCAGCGCGTCCAGCTGCGCCCAGTCGCCGCCTGTGTCGCCCCAGCCCGGCAGCCGCGCGCCGCGCGCGGAGCGCCGCGCGTGCGGGCGCGGCGGCGCCGGGCCGGCACGCAGGCGGGCGTCGCCGTGCGCCGCGCGCTCCAACTCGTACGCGAGCGCAATGACTTTGACGTCAACCGCCGACAGCGAGTGCAGCTCGCCGGTCGCGCGTGCGAAGCACGTCACTGCCGCCCGCGGCAGCGTGCTGGCCTCAGGCGCCGCGCCACAGCCAATAAACGCTTTCGCAGGCAGTGCCGGCGGCCAGTGCCGCACGAAGGGGCTGCCTCGTAGGCGCCCACCGGCATGCCTGCCGTGGCGGGCTGCGCGAGAGTCTTGAAGCGGAGCTGCAGGCACGGCAGCAGTCCCCGTACGCAGCCGAGCGAAGCAGGGGTGGCAGGGGCTGGGACGCGCCTGCTTTGACAGCGTCCTCCAGCGGCTCGCGCGTGTGCAGGCGCACGGGCAGCGCCTCGAGCGCCTGACGCGTCCTCACGTCGCGCAGCTCGGCCAGCACCTCCGGCACGGTCACCAGCTGCTCGGCCAGCGTGTGCAGCTGCACGCCGGCGATAATGGCGTTGGCGTCCACGACGGCCACGCTGCGTGCGTCCGCGGGCGCCGGCGCCGGCCGCGGGGCCGCCGGCTCCGGCTCCGCCTGGACAACCTTGGCCCAGCTCATCGTGCGCTCCCTGGCCAGTGCTCCCTGCTTCGAGCGGGCGCCGGAGGCTGCTGGCTGGCTGCTGGCTGCTGGTGTATGGAGGGGGACAAAAAGACCTCATTAGGGCGCGAGTCAGGTGCTCGGCACAGGCGCTGCCAGCCAGACGCGCCTCCAGACTATATATGCTCGCGCGGCTGGTACCTGGCATCAAGTCGAGAGCCTGCATCGCACGCGCGTTCACGCGATCCTTCAGCATGCCTCCCAAGGTGCCCAACAGTATCCTGTTGCTCTGTATCTAAGTGCCAGGACACATTGCTATGGACAGTTGACGTAGTCAAAGCAGTGGCACGATCGGCAAGCGCCCATGAGGACGCCTTCATGTGTCATGCATGTTGGGCGATGACAGCGTTGTGTGCTGTCCAGGTTGGCGACTCCGTGCCTGACATCACCCTCCAGGAGGGCACCCCGGGCGACACTGTGAAGCTGCGCGACCTGTTCAAGGGTGCGCATTGGTGCAGATCGCTTGGCACATCAAGCATCGACCCCATACTTGCTCGGCCCCATCGACCTGCTGACCAGCGCTCCTGGCTCGCAGGCAAGAAGGGGATCCTCTTCGGCGTCCCGGGCGCCTTCACCCCGGGTGCGTGTGGTCCCCCCCCGTGCGCGCTGGATTCATGGCATTGTACCCGTGCGCTGCGTGCAAGCGCAGCGGCCTCTGAGCCTGGCGCGCCTGGGGCAGGCTGCTCCAAGACGCACCTGCCCGGCTACGTCGGCAAGAGCGACCAGCTCAAGCAGGCCGGCGCCGAGGTGGGGCGGCCGCGCGCCCTGCCCACGGCTGGCACGCCGCCCCAACCGCGCCTGAGGCGGGGAGCGCGCGGCAGGTGGTCGCCTGCGTGACCGTCAACGACGCCTTTGTCGCCCAGGCGTGGGCGGAGAGCGCGCACGCGGGCGGCAAGGCGCGCCGCGCCCCGCTCCGCAACATGTCAAAGCCTGCGGGACCTCGCGGTGGGCAGAAAGCTGACATGGACATGGCGATGGTGTAGGCAACAAAATTCAGACGTGTGCACCTGCGCCAAAGTACGGTTGTTCCAGTCAGAGCCGGGCAGCATTGCTGCAGAGCGTCGCGGCTGCACCAGTATTGACCGGCGCTTGGTCCGCGCGGGCCAGGTGCACGTGCTCGCCGACCCGCACCTGGAGCTGACCAAGGCACTGGGCGTGGTCATGGAGGCCCAGGACAAGCTCGGCACCGACCGCTGCAAGCGCTTCTCCGCGGTCATCGTCGACAACACCTTCAAGGCGTGCCCCGTCGCGTGCACGCCTGCCTGCCCTGCCTGGGCCTGGCAGAGCCATACGATGAGAGCGGGATGCGCAGGCGTTCAACCTGGAGCCCGATGGTGGCGGCCTGACGTGCTCCCTGGTGGAGCCGACGATGGCTCAGCTCAAGTCAGCCTAAATCTCTGCCTCAAGTGAGGGGTGTGCTGGCATGCGGCGCCGCTGGAGTGCGGGTCCTACATTACACCATCTTCATGCATGGGACGCCCTGAAAGACCTGTGCACGTATACGCTGTTCTCGTGACGTCAACTGCAGTAGCGGTTCACGTGCAGGGTAGAGCTGTGTGCACTTATAACTTTTCTTGTGGACGATGCTGTCACTCTTCCTGCTATGTAGGCGCAAACTATTATTCAACCTTCTTGTGCTCCATGTCCATGTGTGCCTGGACAGCCTGAGCTTTGATTGCTGATCAACACAATCAGTGAATGGTTGCCTAGCACCCATCCAAGGGAAAGAAACTGTGCAACTTAAGAGTGCACAGTGCAAATGTACATGCAACAGGTCATCGGCAACTGTGTACTAGCTCCTGTAACAGCCTGGCAGAGCACTGCTACCGCAGCGTTGTGTCGGTAGTGCAAGTGCATGGACGAAACCTGCACGTGCATGCACTTGCCATATGTCAGCAGTCGGGGGGAGGCTTGCAGCGGGCAGCGTGAGGCAGGCAGGTGCCAGCCCGTCCTCAGCCAGGCTGTTTGCAGCACGCCTGTGCGCGTGCGGTGCACGGGTGTATGCGGCGCGGCCGTCTCTGCAATGGCGCACCATGGGTGGAGGCCCCCGGCCGCGCGCGGCTGCAAAGCGCGCCAATGCAGGTGTTCAGCACAGGTGTGAGCCGGCGTATCGCACTCCGCGGCGCGCACTCGCTCCTCGCCCGAGCACCATGGGCAAGAGTGTGCGGCTGTTGAGCGGGCGCGGACCAATGTGCAGGGACCTGGACCCCGGGCGAGCAACCGCACTCACTCAGGTCCGCACGCGCGCCCCGCACCCGTCGAAAGAGAGCAGGCCGGGGCGATTCTCAGCCGGAAGCGCGCCCCGCAGCTGCTGCGGATCGAGCGGGACGGCGCCTTTGCGGGGCTCGTGGGCGGCTCGCCGGGGAAGCAGGCGCGGCCGGCGAAGCCGGGTGCTGAGCTGCGCGAGCTGGAGCTGGACGGTCGCACCCGCGCGCAGGTCACCAGCAAGGTGCGCACGGCCGGGACGCCAGCCTCAGCAGACCTTGGCACTGGGGTCGTGAGTGAGCAGCGCTGTGGGTATGCGTATCCTGGCGCTGGCCGCAGAGGGCCAGGGGGCCCGTTCCCGCGCACAACGGGCACGCCGCCGCGGCTGCAGCGACAGTGCTGCTGCAGCCTGACTGGGCGCCGCTCCCTGCTGGCCTGCCAAGGCCCCTCTCTTCGCCGCACCGCTGCAGCGGGCACCCAAGCCGAGCACCCCGCGCGCGGCCGCCGAGAGCGCGGTGCCAAAGGTCGCAGGCGTGACGCGGCTGCGGCGGCGCCTGGACTGGCTGCTCGCCCGGCTGCTGCGCGAGCCGCCGGACCGCATGGAGCCGCGCCTGCAGATGATCCTGCGCCTCGGCCTGTACGAGCTCACCGTGCTGGGCGTGCCGGGGCACGCGATGGGCGCCTACGTGGACCTGGCCAAGCACGTGGTCGGCAGCGGGACCGGCGCGCTCGTCAACGGCGCGCGCCCGCCGGCGCCCTGCCCCCCCACGCGGCTCCGCTGCGCCGGCCGCGCGCGTGCCCTGCCGGCGCCGCCGGGCTCTGGTTGCCGGTCCGGGGGTGCGGATGGGCCGCAGGGGCCCCGCGGATGCGCGCGGCGCGCGGGGCGCGGGTGGTGCTGACCGCCAGCTGGCGCGCGCGCAGGCGTGCTGCGCAACGCGTCCCGGCACATGGAGGCCGGCAGCCTGCCCGCGCCGGCGCCCGCGCCGGCCGGCGCGAGCGCGGCGGAGCGCGCGGACGCGCTGGCCTGCGCGCACAGCCACCCCACGTGGCTCGTGGAGCGCTGGCTGCGCCGCTGGGGCGACGCGGCCACGGCGCAGCTGCTGGCTTGCAACAACGCGTGCGCCGCGCGGCGCCCTCCCTGGCGGCAGACGATGCGTGTGTCGTTGGGCCGGGCCTGCACAGGGTGCTTGTGATGCCTGTGAGCAGGTTCAGATGCCGAGCAGGTGCGTGTTGCCGTGGTCAGGGGCGCAGCCCCCAGAGCGTGCAGGCGAGCGGCGGGGCTGCCGCGCCGCCGAACGCGCGTCCGCACGCGGCAGGGCGCCCGCGTACGGCCTGCGCGTCAACCGGCTGCGCACGAGCGCGCCGGCGCTGGCCGAGCGGCTGGGCGGTGCGGGCCTGGCGGCGGCGCCCTCGCAGCTGCTGCCCGACGATTTCCTGGTCCTGGAGGCCGGCATGCAGACCGTGCTCGAGTCCGCGGCCGTCGCCGACGGCCTGTGCCAGGCGCGCCCTCCTGGCTCACCCCTCACCCTAGCAAGAGTCCGGCGCCGCCGCTGATGCAGGGCTCGCGTCGCGCACCTTGTTTCAAGCGTGGCCGGGGCGGCGCCCGGCCGCCTGCTGGTGGGAGGCTGTGCGAGGCCTCGCCGTGCGGCTGCGCCCTGCCCTGGCGCGTCGACCGCGCATGGTGCCGGGGCCTGCGACGCCTGCCGCGCTGGTTGGCGGCCTGCGCCGGGCGCCGAGCAGAGACGCCCCCACTGCATCCGCCAGTGCTGCCTGCTGCAAGCCGCGCCTGGCTGCCCTGAGGGTCTGACACGCGCGCTTTCTGTTGGGCCCCTGCCCCAGGCGGTGCGCCTTGCACGGCAGCACGAGCCGCGCGCCGCAGATGGCCCGCGCGCGCGCGCGCAGGTGCAGGACGAGGCGGCCGGGCTGGTGGTGCAGCTGCTGGACCCGCAGCCCGGCGAGCGCGTGCTGGACGCCTGCGCCGCGCCGGGCGGCAAGGCGCTGTTCGCCGCGGCGCGCATGGCTGGCCAGGCAGGCCGCCCGTGTCGAGTGCGCAGGCGGGCTGGGCGGGCATGGCGGGCAGGTCGCCAGCGCGTGCACGCATGTGTGCTTTGGGGCGCAGGAGGAGACGAGCACACATGCTTTGCGAGTGGCACTCCTGGTACGCAGTGCGAGACGGCGTGCTTTGCACGCTGGCATGCTGGCACGCTGGCACGCTGGCATGCGTGTGGTGCACTGTGAGCAACGGGGCCGGCTCGGCGCGCGCGCAGGGCCGGCTGGTGGCCATGGACCGGAGCGCGCGGCGGCTGCGCGGCCTGGCGGAGATGGGCCGCGCGCAGGGGCTGCCGGACGGCTTCCTGGACGTGCGCGCCGGCGACCTGCGGACGCCGGGGCCCGGTCCGACCAGTGCTACGGACCCCACGACTTCAGACTCTCGCGCATATGACCGCGGTGATCCGAGGCCCGCATGCGCTACCTCATCATCTCTGCTGATGCTTTCCATTGCTGCGATGCGCCCTTGCGTGCTATAATTTAACAGGGCTTGAGACTGAGGCGGTAAGACGCTCCGCTCAAGCTCCTGCTTGCCTTGCCTGGAGCCTGGGCAGACATGCGAGTCTGCGACAGCGGTGTGTATGGGGGTTGGCGAGGTTAGATGAGAGTTCCATGGAGGCGTCCTGCGGCGTGCAGTGCTGGTGGACGCGCCCTGCTCCGGGACGGGCGTGCTCAGCAAGCGCGCCGACCTGCGCTGGCGCCGCACGCCCGCGGACTTTGGCGAGCTGGTGCGGCTGCAGGTGCGGCCGCGCCGCGCTGCACCTGCGCCGTAAAGGGCTGGCGGCGAGGCACTGCCCTGCAGCAGAGGTTGAGGACGGGGCCGAGCTCCAGTGCGCAGCACAGTGCTGGACCCGCGGACGAATGCGCAGCAGGCGAGGACCGCCGCCGCGCGGCACAGGGCCGCTCCCTGCAGCAGGCCCCGTGGCTCGAGCCGGCAAGGCGGAGCAGTGCTGTGCCACTGCGGGCCCCTTTGGTCCAACCAGGCCCAGAGCCGACCGCATGCGTTGCGCAGCGCTGGTGTGCGACCGCGCCGGCGGAGCTACCCAGACCCTCCCTGCGGCAGCGCAGGTGGAACCATTCAAACCCTCCCTGCGGTGGCGCAGGCGGAGCTGCTGGACGCGGCGGCGGCGCTGGTGCGGCCGGGCGGCCTGCTCGTCTACTCCACCTGCTCGCTGGAGGCGGAGGAGAATGAGGGGCAGGTGGCCGCGTTCTTGGCGCGCGCGCCCGGCTTTGCGCTGCAGCCGGCGCCGCCCGGGCTGCTGCCGCCGGGCGTGCTCACGCCGCAGGGCTGCCTGGCCATGCTGCCGCACGTGCACGGCACCGACGGCGCATTTGCCGCGCGCCTGCTGCGGGCGCCCTGACCGGCGTGCGACGGGCTGTTGCTTGCTCTTGCACTGCCGGGCGCGGCGGCGGCGCCGCTCGCGTAAACTTGCATGTGCGCATCCTTCTGCTGCAACAACCAACTGTAACAACCAACTGGAGACACACACAGAGCTGCAGTGCCGCGCCCGCCGGTCCAGCAGGCAGCAGGGCGGCGCGGCGCCTGTGCCCAGCCCGCTGGCAGCCGCACGAGCGCTATGCAAGGCTCTTCTCCTTGCTGTTGTGCCACAACCCGTCGTTCAAGTAGTGCATGTTGTCCACGCCTATGCCCTTGTTGAGCTCCCGCATGTCCTTGGTGGACATCTTTGTCAGGCCGACCGCCATCGCGTGCTCCTTGCCTTCCGCATATATCGCGACCGGCGTGTCGGCGCCCACCTGCGCACACACCCCTGTCAGTGATGCAGCCGGGTAGGAGCTGAGGCGTGGTGCAGCCGGCCGCGAGCGCCGCGCCTCGTCGTGGATGGTCGCGCCCGGCGACGTCAGGCCCGGGCACATGATGTGCGCGCCCGACAGCACGAACTTGATGGCGCCCACGTCCGCGCGCAGCTTCTTCATCATGTCCGGGTACTGGTGCAGCAGGCGCAGCGTGGGGAACCAGGGGCCATCCCGCTGCGCAAAGAACAGGGGCGTGCCGTGGATGATGACCACCTGCAGGTGGTCCGGCCTGCGCGCGCGAGCGGCGTTCAGGCGCAGGCTGTGCAGCCGGAAACTCGCCGTGTGAGAACAGTCACTGTGATATTACACTTCTCTGGTGCTGTGTGCAAGTGTCTGACGGCTGGTCAGCGCACAGCTTTGCGACGACCGCCGACTCCTTCTTCGGGAAGATGTGCTCGATGGCCCCGCTCTCCTCCAGCAGCGGGTAGGACGCGCACACCTTGCCTGCGGGGGCAGTCGCATGTTATGGATGTTTGTGCAAAGTGTTGCACAAGCAGGCGCAGCAGCTACGGGCCGACACTGGCTCGGTGCGCGCACTGCGGATTGCGCGCTGCACGGACGACTTGACCTGGTTCTGCGTCGAGATGTCTTCAGGCACAAACTTTCTAAACATGCCTGGTTAGCCCCAGTGTGCTGCAGCGCCGTCGTGCTCCGCTCAACCGGTTTTCGCAACTAGCGGTATACGCGGTATAGTAAGCCTTGTGCTAGTTTCTGTGCTAGTTACCTGCAGGCTGGCGGCAACCTAGTTTCCAAGTGCAATCAGACTGTAGCTTGCCGAGTCCGTGCAACAGAACAATTGGAGACCGACCTTGTGTTGCGTCACAGCCAAGCAATAGTGATAGGACAAAGACAGTGTGGTACACTCTGCTCAGTGTGCGAGTGTGGTTGCCAAAAACGCGCGCACTGGCTGCTAAGAAAGGGCAGATCAGTTCACGCCAGCCCAGCTTGAGCACCATGAGCGGTATCAAGAGCCTGGCGATGCGCGCTGGCGTTCTATGTTTCCACGACGGGCAGCTGGTGGCGGACAGACGGCGCGGCACAGTGCAGATGCTGAAGGTGCGTGCACTGGTGCTGCCGGGGGCCACTTGGCAGTGAGAGCGGCGATTTGGCTCCATCAGACGGCTGTGACGTGAACCACTCGCCCCGCGAGCAGAGCGCGGGTACCCCGCACGTCCAGCTCACCTGGCGCGAGCGCCTGCCGGACGCTTCAGACGACGACGTTGCAGAGCCCGAGATCACTGTAACACTCGAGCGTCCAGACTGCGCCAGCTTTAAGATGGTGGGGACCCATGTCCGTGCGCTGCGCATGCCCTGCAAGCCTCGCCGGCCGAAGCTGAAGGTCCTGCTTATGACGTCTTGGGGCCGCAGATACCCGGCAAGCGCGCGTTTGTGTTCAGCAACGGCCGCGGCCACGACCTGTTTTTCTGGTGAGCCAGAGCCAGGCAGCCGACGATCCACCCCATGCTTGATTGCCGGTCGTCTCAGCTCAGGCGCTCAGCCCCTGACCCCTGCTGTTTGTGCAGGGCGCAGGAGAGCGATCGCTCGACAGACGCGCAGTATGCAGAGGCGTTCGCCGCTTTCCTGAGGCAGCAGGAGGCTGGAGTGCAGCGAGGGGCCGGTCCGCCCGGCCGCGCTCCTGGCGCCGAGTGCTCCGCGTGCCTGCCTGTGCCGGGCCACCTTGCTAGACGTGCTGGCCGCTGCCTGCGCCAGCCTTATCACTGCCGCTCGTGCACCACTTGGCCTGCATGGCCCACGGCACGATGCCGAGCATGTCAGGCGAGCGCGCCAGGCAGCTTGCCATTGTCCCTGTGCAACGACTGGAGCACAAACTGCTCGCTGTGCTCTCAGATAGCGCGGTCGACGTGCCGGACGCAGCTCAGCCCGCCGCTGGCGAGGTGCGCGAGGCTGCAGCACCGCCCGCGCCATAAAGGATGGCACAGTGCGCCGGCTGGGCGGCAGCCCCACAGGCCAGCGTCACGGCGCGCAGGCGGGGCTCGCCGCGCAGGAGCCGCCCGTGGGCGCCGCGCACCAGCTGCTCCAGGAGACCGCGGCGCCGGCGGTGGCGCCCGCAGGCGGCGCCGCAGCGGCCGTGCCGCCCCCCGCGGCTGCCGCGCCGGCAGCCGAGCGGTGCGTTTGTCGCCGCACTGCTGCCGCGCCCTGGTCATGTCCGCATGGCCGCGAGAGTGCAGCTTTGAGTGCGCACACGATGTGTCGGCTGCTGTGCGCCGCAGAGCGTGTATATCATTAATCAGCAGCAAAGCACAAGCGTGGGGCGTTCGTATTGCAGCCTCTGTATACGGCCTGTAAGCCTGTGTGCGGCCTGCTGGCAGGCAGCACGGCCCGGGCGCGGTCCAGGCGAGCGACCTGGCGGCGATCCTCAGGTCCGCGTCCAACCCTATCCCTATCTGTCCTCATGGCCCCGTCATTCGCCTGGGCGGCTTACATGCGAGCTGTCCACCTTGCGCAGCACGGGCGGAGCTGTTGACTTGCCGCTTGGTGTAAACTTGGTCCCAAACACTAGCGCATGCGCCGACACTCTGAGGGGCGCGCGCAGCAACATGGGCGTACCCGCGCCCGCGGCGCCCGACCCGCGCCTGCTGGCCGCACTGCTGGCCGGCGCCGCGAGCGGGCAGCAGCGCGCGGCGCCCGAGGGGCCGTCCCTGGCTGAGGCGCGTGCGCTCCGCCAGCGCTCCGCCTGCGCTACTCGGCATAGGGCTGTCGCCCCTGCGACGATTGAACGGGTGGTCTGCTGAGCGCGCCTGCAGCTTGCTTCCGCCAGGGCGCCTCGTCAGAGCAGTCTGCGGCTGCAGTGCCCGACACGGCGTGGCCATGGCCCGTGGCGCACTCAGAGCGCAGGGGTGTGGCGCTTGACGTGACGCTGTGAGAGCGAGCATGCGTTTGGGCGCAGTGGGCCTGGCGGGCGTCGCGCCTAGGCCGCGCCCGCGCACACGCGCAGGTGCTGCGGCCGGAGGCGGTGCTGCCACTGCTGCGCGACCCACGCGCTGCCGCGCCTGGCGCCGCACCTGGTGAGGCCCCGCTGTGCCTCCCCGCGGCGCGCGCGGCCTGGTGCCCAGCCGCGCCGTCGGCCGCCAGCGCGCCGCTCGGCGGCCGCACGGATGCGTTCGCACAGCAGCGCGCGGTTTGCAGCGCCCCTCCAGGGGCTGCCTCGCCACGCCGCCTCGCCTTCACGTCTGCCACTGGCAGCCATGCGCTTGACCCGTGAGCGTAACTCAGACGCTCGATACACATGCTACATTCCTGCTGTGCGAACTGTGCTGCGCGGCGTGTAGCAGACCGCCACTGCGAGTGCGCCTTGGCACGAAGAAGCTGGATGCTGCCTGGCTGCGCAAACGGGGATACAGTAGGGATACGGTAGGGATGGAGCTAGGCCTAACCCTATCCTGTCTTGACGGCCCGCGCGGCGCGCTGTGCAGCCAGAGGAGCACCGCAGCCAGGCGGGCCTGGAGGCCATGGTCGCGAGCGGCCCATTCCGCGGCCAGCTGGAGGCGTTCGGCGCCGCGCTGCAGGCCGGCCAGCTGGACCTGAGCCAGTTTGGGCTGCAGGCCGAGGCGCGCGCCCCCGCGCACGTCCGGCCCCGGACGCGTCTCGTCGACGTGGGGTCGGAGCCCGGCTCGTCCTGGGCAATGAGTCATTGGCTGACCGCACCGGCGCGGCGCCGCGAGCTGTTGTCTTGGCTGCGCGAGCGCAGTGTGTGCAGTCGCATGCTGTGCGCTGCTGCAGGCTGGGGACAGCGCTCTGACACCCTGCATGACAGCGCTGCTGATGCGCGCTCAACCACTCACGGTTGATGGGCCTGCTGGGCCAACACAGTGTCCTGTCGCCCTGGGCGCCGTGACGGACGGGCTGCGCTCTGCGGCCAGGGGTACAGCGTGCTCGCCTTCCTGGAGAGCATCCAGCGGCAGGTCGACAGGGAGCGGCAGGGCGGGGCCGGGCCTCCGTGACGGCGGCAGGGGCGCTTGCGCCGCTGGCGCGGGGCAGCAGGCAGCGCACCACCGTCTGGCGCGTTTCGGTCGCGTCTCTTGCGCACGGTGGGCGACCAGGTGAGAGGGCCAGCATGGTGAGAGGTGGGCGAGGGCCCAGCGGGAGCAGCTAGGGTGCCGAGAGTGGGAGAGGAGGCGTAAGCAGAAAGCCGTGCGCGAGCAGAGAGGGCGCACTGTTAAGCGCTGCAGCTTGTAAAAACACATCACAGTGCAGTGCAGCTTCAACGATGGATGGTGCGGTGCACAGCAGGACAGGCCTAGTGAGGCGAACCTCCCAACTGGCAGCTGGGCTCCTGCTGCGCATTTCTGCCCTGCTGCGCTCCTTTATTGCATGCATTGGCAGGCGCAGGTAAGTACTGCCACAAACACAGGTCCGCAGCTTCTGTACAGTGCATGCCCGTTTGCTTGGAAGCGGCGGCCAGCCAGTGCTGCAGGCGCTCACTTCCTGAGAACACTCAGATCACACCTGTGCTTCAGGGCAGTGGGGCGGCTCGAGCTCCGCGCGGCACGGCTGCGAGTAGACGTGCATGAAGCGCACGTCGCGGCACTGGAAGCCGTTGAAGTCGCTCGCGCCGGCCCAGCTGTAGGCGCCCAGGCTGGGGAAGGCCACATAGTCGCCGACGTGCAGCTCCGGCAGCCGGCACGCGCTCAGCACGACGTCGGCGCCGTCGCTGCGGCACACCGCAGCGCATGGATGCCATGCACGCCAGGAGCGCTGTGATGTGCAGACTTGCAGGCTCCCGGGCGCGTCCAGGCAAGCGTGGGCGATCATACGGCTGACTGCGCGCGCGCATGCACCTGAGCAAAACATGCGCATGCACCTAAACAGAGCATGCGCTTTGGGCTCACAGCCAGGGCACCCTGTGAAGGACGGCAGGCATGGGCACTGAGGGATCACCATGTTGGCCCATAGAGCGATGAGGCGTGCAGCTCGGTGGGCGGAGGGTCAGCGACGGAGGCAGTGACGTGCAGCGGGATGGGTGTCGGCACAAGGTGGTCGTAGTAGAGGCCGTTCAGGTTGCCTGCGGGCCGATCAACAGCTTAGGATCCGCATGCCGCCGGGGCACTTGCGGCAACGGGGCCCCGGTTGCGCGCTCGCAGGCATGCATGTAAGCGCCGGTGCATCGGCAGTTTCGATGGGGGCATGTCGCGCGCCTGGCGGCGCAGCCTTCCAGTCACGTCAAGGGCGGAGGCGCCGCGCCGCACCATAGATGCCGTCGCTGATCCAGTAGTCCAGCTGGCGGCCGCCGTCGGGCGCGCGGCGCTCGCGCCTGCCATGCACCGCGCACAGCAGCGTCCCGCTCGCCTCCGCAAAGAACCTGCGCAACCGCGCGCCTTGAGCAGACGCGCATGATGGTGTGCAGTCTTAGTACACTCTCGCTGCGCTTGGCCATGCCTGTAATCACACTGCAGCAGCGCCTGCATGCTCCCTGATGCCGGTGGACAGAATTTCAAGTGCACTGAAATGCAAGTCCCTGACTCACAACCATACAATTCACGTGCAGAGGCACACCCGCAGAGAAAGTCCTAAATGGAAATCAACATGAGAAGCCGCGCGGCGCGCCGGCCGGGCTCGGCGATGATGCGCACGCCGCAGCCAGCCGGGAAGAGCGCGTCCAGCGCGGCGTTGACGGCCGCGGGCACGCCGCCCAGGCTGGGCTGCCCCCCGCGCGCCTGCCAGCTCACAAAGCCGCCGCCCAGGTCCAGCAGCCGCATGCCAAAGCCGAGCGCGGCGCCCATGTCAAAGACCTTCCGTGCGGCCGCGATGGCCGCTGTGAAGGCCTGCGCGCGCCGGGCGTGTCGAGGCATCACGCCCTGCTGTGCGGATGGCAGAGGAACCATGCCCTGAGCCTTTGTGGGCCGCTGCGCTTATCACCTGGCGGGGCCACTTTGGTATGGTTGCACCCCCAGGTGACCCACCATGCATGCCTGTCACAGCGCAGCTTTGCGTGTGCGCAGCTTTCCAGTGCTCTCCTGCCCTCAATCACATTGTCAGGGGTCAAGCATGCCCGGCTGGCTTCTTCAGCACCCCGGTCTCCACGGGTTGCCTGGCTCGCGGGGCAGGCGCGCCGCGCCTGCGGGTTGGTCGCGCTGCAAACAACAGAGCCCAAGGCATGCCGGTCTGGCTTCCTTCCGGCCCCTGGCTCCATGGGTCGCCTGGCTCGCGCGCCGGCGCCGCGGCGCGCCTGCGGGTTGTGTGGCGCCGCGCAAATGCCAGGGCCCAAGGCCGGACTGGCCTCCTTCAGCGCCCGGGGCTCACTGGCTGCCCGAAGCTCGCGGGCCGCGCCTGTGGGTTGGTCGCGCCGCTGCCGACATGGAAGCAGACGCCGGCGACGTCCAGGCCCAGGCGGCGCGCGGCCAGCAGCAGGCTGAGCGCGTCGCCCGGCTCCGCGCCGTACTTGTTGCCCTGACCGTACATGCGCGAGCCGGTCGCGCCAGCCCGGCGGCAAAAGCCGCAAGCCCAGCGCTGCCCTAGCAGGGCGCTGCAAGCTCCGCACATGCAGCGCCCAGGCAGCCGGCCCTCTGGTCATGCGAGGGCGTCTGGCTGAGCGGGTGAGGCATGCGGGCTGGCCCAGAGGGCCCCGGGTGCGCCATGACCGCCGCTGTGGATCACACCCTGAGTATACCAGGCAGCAGCAGGGCCGGCCCGCGCGGCCGGGGGGGGTGGGCCGCCCGGCGCGCCAGGCAGCAGCGCGCGCTCGGGTCGTCAGCGCGGATGCGCAGCAGCACCGCCGTGCGCGGGTGCCAGCGCGCCAGCTTGGCCAGCTCGGCCGGCGTGTCCGCGGTGGTCAGGCCGATGCCGTTCTCGGCCGCCCAGCGCACCTGGGGGCGGCACAGCCGCAGCACACTGGTAGCTTTGTAGCCTGCTGCGGGCTTCCGCGGGCGCGTGGGCCGCGCAAGCGTGCACGGACGCGCACACCAGGTGGTAATTCAGAGGCAGCAATGACGCCCGTCAGGACTGTAGGTCTGCCAGCGTGCTGCGGCCGGCCCCGCATGCGCAGCCCGGCCGGGGCGCGTGCGCGCGGCGGGCGCGCCTGCGCGGGCGGCTTGACGGGGTGCGCGTAGATGACGCGCTCGGCCGGCACGCCCAGCGCGAGCACCGCGGCCAGCTCGGCCGCGCTGGCGCAGTCAAAGCCCGTGCCCAGCGCGGCCAGCATGCGCAGCAGGCCCGGCTCGGGCATGCACTTGACCGCGTAGAAGGGCGTCACGCGCGGCAGCGCGGCCGTGAAGGCCGCGTGCAGCCGCGCGACCGTGCCCAGGTCGATCACGAAGAAGGTCTCCTCCAGCGCCTGGCCGCGCCGGGTAGGGTAGGGTCATACCCGCCTCAGCAGCGCCAAGCATAGGGTAGGGTATGGTTACCCTGTGCCATGTTCCCCGAACCTGCTGAGAGGCTCGCCAGGCTCGCAGCGGCCGGCACGGCGGGCCATCGCCGAGGCTGCACGCGCTGTCCGGTCCAATGTGTGCATGCCGGCGCAGCCTGTTGGCGGCGTACTTGTGCGCGCTGGGGCTGTGCGTACTGGGACAACGGTGTAACAGACGCCCTGCTGCTCAGTAGTAACCTGCAAGGCTGCCAACCGATAATCATCATTCAGCACGTTTGACTGCTGCGTGGCGGGGCAGAGGTAGGGCGGGCGCGCGCGAGCTCCCGGATGCGCGCGAGCGCGTGCTCGACCACCGCGCCCGGCTCCGCCAGGGGCGCGACCGAGTACCGCGCGAGCACCGCGTCAACCTCGCTCAGCGGCGCCGCGAGCTCGCGGTCGGCGCGCGCGCGCGCGGCCCTAGCAGGGTTGCTAGGGTCGGCGTCCGCGAGCGTAAGATCCTCGTGCGGCGCGCCCATGCACACGTCGCTGGCGCAGCTGGCGTCCGAGTCGGACGCTGCGTCGCTGGCGTGCGGCGGCGCGGGCGGCGCTGCCGCAGGCGCGCGCGGCGACTCCGTCATGCACGGCGTTGCGGCGCCCGCGTAACTGCCCCGCGGGCTGGACGGTGCGCCGGCGATGAGCACGCTCATGTCGCTCTGGACGCACGCGTCGGGCGCCGCGCCGAGCGCTGCCGGAGCGGTCATGTGGGCCCAGGCGCTGTCCGACGGCGCGCCGCCGCCTGTCGAGCCGGCCGGTGAGCGAGTCAGCGGCCTGTGCTAGCACAGTGTCTCATACTATAGTAGACTCCGTGCGCGAGAGCCACTGGTGGCCCGGCTGGAGGCGACAAGCCCTTTGCGCCGGCACTCTGGGTGTGCACCAGGCGCCGGACATGCGTGCGAGGGAGCACAGGCTCTTCCAAGGCGTGCAGGCGGGCGGGCGCCTGACAGCGCGGCGAGCTGGAAGCCGTGAGCTTCGTGGCGCGCACCCAAGGTGCCAGCAGGCAGCATCACGTCTATGTGGGCAGCTTGCAGAGCCAGTGCGCGCTCGTTGCCCCCAGCAAGCGACTAGCCCGCAGGTGCTCTTAGACCTGCGCGCCGCAGTGCGCTGGTTCTGACACGCCCGGGGAGCTGCAACCTTGGAAGTGCACCAACTGGCACTAGCCTTGCAGGAGACTGCCAAGAGGTGGGCCGGTGGCACTCACGTTCAGGAGCCCGGGAGTCGTGTCAGGGAGGGATGTGGATCGTCAGGAGGAGCCGCCACAGGCGAGCTCGGCGGGCAGTGTTACGGGAGCAGGGGGAGCCCGCGGCACACATGGCATACCGCTGCGACGGCCTGGAGTCGATACACGAGCTGTCACGGCGCGCGAAAATTGTGCTCAACTCGCTCGCGAGCTGTTTCTCTCAAGTTTGGACGTAGGGTCAGCAACCTAGCTTGCCTTGCGCCAGGTGCACGCACGCAGTGCGCGGCGAGTCGCCAGAGCCCGGGGCAGCATGTTGTGTGAGGGTGCTATGGGCTATGGCGGCCTGCTTGCGCAGCCGCCCGCGCTGTGCCACGACGTGTATGCGCCGCGCAGCCGGCGCGATAGCCTGGAGTGCACGGCCTGGGGGGCAGAGCGGCGCGCATGCCAGGCAGATGCGGCTGCAGAGGTGCGTCCAGTGGCGCTCGACGCGGCAGGCGAAGCGCGGGCCGCGGTTCCCGCCTCGCATGGGAGTGCGGCGGCCCCCGCTGCCGCCCCCCCGGTGCCGGCGGCCCAGGCGCCAGAGGCGGCAGCGGAGGCGCCGGAGCAGGACGGCGCCTGCGGCGAGGCGGAGGCTGCAGAGCCGCTGCTCGACAGCAACGACGACCGCTTCACGATGTATCCCGTCAGGTGGGCGGGCACCGAGAGCGCCGCGAGAGCGCCGCAAGAGCGCCGCGCCGGCCCTGTCTGGTCACTGGGCCATGCACAGCACAGCGCGCGCCTGCACTCCCGCCACGCCTCGGGGGCCACAGCGCAGCGTGACAAGGGGGGACCCATCTCGGGCCCTGCAAAGCAGCCGCCACTGCGAGGCGTGCCTGGTTGCTTGGATGCAACTTCTTTCTTCGTGTGTGCGTGCATTGTTGTTGACGGGCCGTGCTGCGCGCGCAGGTACCCAGACATCTTCGAGATGTATAAGCGCGCCGTGGCCAGCTTCTGGACGATCGAGGAGGTGGACCTGAGCCAGGACATGCGCGACTGGAACAGCCTCACCGGTGCGCGCATGCGCTGCTGACAGCACATCCTGTTGACGGCACACGCTCTTAGAGCCACGGACGCAGCAGCAGCGGCCCCTCTGACGCCCCGTGCGCGCGCGGCAGGCGATGAGCAGCACTTCATCATGCACGTGCTGGCCTTCTTCGCCGCGTCCGACGGCATCGTGCTGGAGAACCTGGCCGTGCGCTTCATGGCCGGCGCGCCGCCCGGCCGGCGGCCTGCTTTCTTTGTTGCCGCACCCATGTCTCTGGGCCTCTGTCCTGTCGCTTGGCCTCTGTCCTGTTGCCGCACCGGCGCCGCCTGGCCGCCTGCCTTCCTGTTGCCGCGCCCGCGTTGCTGCGCGTCAGACCTATTGCCGCGCACGCGTCGCTGGGCTTCAGTCCTGTTGCCGCACCTGCGTTGGTGGTCCTCCAGCGCCGCGGAGCGAGTGCACAGACGGCGGCCCGACGTCTTTGCAGGCGCCGGCGGCCAGCGCTGACGTGCCTGGGGGTGCGCCGCGCAGACGTGCAGGTGCCCGAGGCGCGCGCGTTCTATGGCTTCCAGATCGCGATCGAGAACGTGCACAGCGAGATGTACAGCTTGCTCCTGGAGCACTACATACGGGACGGCGCGCTGCGGCAGCGGATGCTGCAGGCGCGCGCCCGGGCGGCCGACGCGCGCGCGCGCTGCCCCTGGTCGGGCTGCGTGCGGGTCGCTGCGAGCCCCAGGACTGGGCGCCCAGGCCGCGCTCTTCAGGATGGCGTGCGTACCAGGTGCCGCGGACCGCGGGCAGGGCGCCACGCCGCGTGCCCCGCGCTTTGCCGCTCTTTGGGGGCCGAGTCGCGCGGGGCACATGCACGCAGGCCACCCGCGTACGGATTGAACAGAGCTTGAGCCGGGCGCGCGCGCGCGCGCAGGCCATCCACACGGTGCCGTGCGTGGCGCGCAAGGCGGAGTGGGCGCAGCGCTGGATCGGCAGCGGCCGCGACTTCGCCACGCGCCTGGTCGGCTTTGCGTGCGTGGAGGGCATCCACTTCTCGGGATCCTTCTGCGCCATCTTCTGGCTCAAGAAGCGCGGGCTGATGCCGGGGCTGACGTTCTCCAACGAGCTCATATCGCGCGATGAGGGCCTGCACACCGACTTTGCCTGCCTGCTGTACGGCCGCCTGCAGCGCCGCGTGCCGCAGGCGCGCCCGGCCGCGCGCGGGGCCCAGGCTGTGCGGCAAATGTGTGGCACATGCTGCACGGTGACCTGCGGCGTGCTCCATGGTCTGGCCAAGGCACTGTCCGTGCACTGACGCACCAGGTGCTGCCTTGGTGCTGCTTGAATGGAGGAGCGTTCGCCCGCGCTACGCGCCCAGCGTCCCGTCACCTGCGCCGCCTGGAGCGAGGTTTAACAGCCGCACACGCCCTACAGCACCGCTGATGTGCAGGCGCACCGGCGCCGCTGGCGTGCAGATGGCATGCAGTAATGTAGGGTTAGGGCATGGTACCCCGACTGGCGGCGCGCGCCCGCGCAGGCGGTGGTGCACAAGATCGTGGCGGACGCAGTGCGCCTGGGTAGGGTAAGGCTTTGGCGCCGTGACCGGCGGGCGGCCGCGCGCGCAGGCGGTGGTGCACGAGATCGTGGCGGACGCGGTGCGCCTGGAGCGTGAGTTTTGTTGTGAGGCGCTGAGCTGCGCGCTGGTCGGCATGAATGCGGGCCTGATGGGGCAGTACATCGAGTTTGTGGCCGACCGGCTACTCATTGCGCTGGGCTGCGAGCGGCTGTACAACGTGGCCAACCCGTTCGACTGGATGGAGATGATCTCGCTGCAGGCGCGCCCGGCTGCCCTGGCGGGCGCATCACGGGCGGCTGCGAGTACCTGTGTGGCTGGGTCTCCGTGTCCGATGGGTCAGCCACTGTGGAAAACAACTTGTCTAAGATTGAAAATACATAGCTCAGTGTGTATGCGTGTCTAGGTGCAAACCACGCGCTGCAGCGGGCAGCATGCTCTGTGGCTGCTCAGCTTACTAGTGTGCAGCCCCAGCCGTGCTCACATACATGTGCACAGCTGTAACGAGCGCCCTGCGTCGGCCAGCCGTCGCGAGCAAGCAGGGGCCCTGACGCCCGGCGGGCGCGCGCAGGGCAAGACCAATTTCTTCGAGCGGCGCGTGGGCGAGTACCAGCGCGCGGGCGTCATGGCCGGCATGCGCCCCGGCCGCGCCGGCGGCGAGCGCGCGAGCGACTACACCTTCACCACTGACGAAGACTTCTAGCCAACCCGCGCGCCTGCCTGCTTCCCGCCGCGCGTGCTGCTCTTGCTTGCTGGCTGGTGTTGGCTGTGTGTTTCCTGCCCTGTGTAATTTATTCGTGTGCGCGGCGCGGCGCGCTGAACACTAGCGTGGAGCTGTGGTGCTTGAGCACCACATGCCCATCTTCGGTTCCCCGGGCATGTTTTGTTTGAGCGCTGCATGCCATACCTCAGTTCCTCAGTTCTTGGGGCACATTTTGAAGCGTGGGTGCACCCCTCCTGTTGCAGCCCTGTCCAGCGCCAGCGCTGCCTGTGTAAGAACCACAGTGCCTCGCCTCTCCCTACACCCCCGCCGGACACACTCCAAAGTGCAGGCCGAGGTAAAGCAGGGACCTCCACAGCCGAATCCGTGTGCATACTTGCTGCCCAGAGACTTTGTTTCCATGCAAGAGATGGTGAAGTCGTCACAGCGTGACCGCAGAAGCTGCGGTGCCAGGCCTCGCCCCCTGCAGGCCAGACGTCGCAGGGAGCGCGGTCCACGACCGCGCATGCCACATGCATACGCCAGCCTCGCGCTGCCGGCTGAGCACTTGGTCATCCGGCGCGCGCCCAGCACGGGGCCGGGCCAATGATGGGTGCGCGCTTCACAGGCAGCGCGCCGGGCGCGCGCGTCACAGGCAGCGCGCGGGGCGCGCGCGTCACAGGCAGCGCGCCAGCTCCGCAAACTCGTCCTTGCAGCGCAGCAGGCCTTCCAGGCGGCGGCCGAGCGCGTCGGCCTTCGCCTCTAGCGCCGCCACCGCGCCCGAGGCTGCCCCGGCGCGCGCCGCACGCGTCAGCACCGCCTCTGAGAACGAAAGAATGTTGAGCAGCTACCCGGCACGATGCGTCTTTGTCGATTCCAGCAACCCTGAGGAGGGAGAGCCGCAGCCACAGCTGCTGGATTGGTTATGGGTGTTCGGTTTGCATGCGCGAGCCGGGACGGCCAAGGAGGGAGGCCCCGGCTCGGCCTGCATGCGGCCTTCTGCGCGCCGGTGAGCCCTTCGATGCGCCCATTTAGCTATAGAGGCCGGGGCGCGCGCGCGCGCACCGACGAACATGCCCATGAAGTCGGCGTCCGTGCGCGCAAACACGTGCACGGCCAGCTCGGCCGGCAGGTCGCGCGCGAGCGGCGCCAGGAAGCCGGCCTTGAGCGTGGCGGGCGCGCCGCGGCCGGCCACGGCCTCGCGGATCGCGCGGAAGTGGCGCTCGGCGGCCGCGCAGATGGCCACGTGGCCGCCGGCCGCCGGCTGCGCGCGCGTGCGGGGTCGGCATGAGCCGCGGTCGCACCAGCGCGCATGGGGCCATCCCGCCGGGTGACCGAACGGGCAGCGGCTGCCACTCGGCGTACCCGCTGCGCTGCCGTGCCCAGCAGGCACTGCTGCGCAATGCCTGTGGCACGCACCAGGCCAGCTCACCAGACACCTGCTCTGCCGCCCAGGAGACAGCCTGACCGGGCTGCAAGGCTCCTCTTTGCATTGTGTCTGCACGGTCGCAGGAACGCCCTCCCTGACAGCACGACATGACTGGCAATAACACCCAAGCCACTCCTCGCTGCTGCATTCGCATGCCTGTCGGCCTGACATGCGTCTGAGCGTGCGGGCATGCCTGGCCGCTCGGGCGCGCCTTGGCCGCGGGCGGCGGCACCGCGCGCGCGGTGCCGCGGCGCGTTTGTGCCAGGAAGTGCGGCGAGGGCGTCTCCGGGACCGACAGCTGGGACTCGCGCAGCGGCGACCTGCGCGGCGCCGCCCGGCTGAGCACAATGGCCAGGGGTATGCCATGTGCCTGCTGCAGCCTCATCCTCAAACAGGCAATCTGCCAGCCGTGGCAGGAGTCAGACGCTTGTATTGCCGCCTCCACACAGCGAGCAGGCTGACCTCCCGACGCGCCCTGCACGCCGCGGCCGCCGGCAGGGCGGGGCCGCCGCCGCACCTCTCTCGCAGCGGCTCCGTCGCGGGCGGCACATTTTCAGGCTGCGTGGTCTCGGCCGCCGGCTGCGGCTCGGGCAGCGCGGCCGCCAGGTCGCCCGTGATGGCGCTCCACTCCGACGTGGCTGAGTCCAGCAGGTGCGACACCTGCGGCGCCGGCCCCCGGCACCATCTCACGGGGGTCCCCAGTCCCGTGCTGGCTCAGGGCGACAAGGAGCGCTCGGCCTGCGCGACCCTGCTGGGCAGAGCTCTCTGATACAGCACGGAACACGAGCACCCGAGAGCAGGCTTACAGGCAGCCCGCCCGCTTGTCCGGCTGGGGCGGGGGCGGCCGGCGGCGCGGGGAAGCAGGCACAGAGACAGTCCGCCGGCTTGGCTCGGCTGGGGCGGGGGCGACCGGCGGGCGGCGCGGGCGCGCGCCAGCTCGCGGCACTGCGCCTCCAGCCGGCCGACGAAGCGCTGGAAGGCGGTGCGCAGCTCCGCATTGAAGGCCACGTACGGCCGCAGCGCCTCCGCCGCGCCGCCTGCCGCGGGCCCCCCGCGCAGTTGAGCGCTCAATTGCGCGCAGTCCGTGCCTGGCTCCATGCATAGCAAAGTGTGCTTGCAAGCACCGCCGAGCAGCGAACGGGAGCCCAGACGCCGGGGGCCAGCTGCGGCACCTGTTCGCCAGCAAGCGCGCGCGCATGTGCATGTGACACCACCTGTCTGCGCAGTGAACAGCGTAACACCCTCCCGACCGGCCCGTGCCCCTAAAATCAGGAGCGGTGCACCGAGTGCGGGCAGCGCACTGCGCGCGGAGGCACAGCGCCCCGCGCGCGCGGCGGGCGCGGGCGGCACTCAGCAGCGCCGCACGGAGCGAGCACGCAGCACGAGCCACTCGAGCTTCCCTGCGGGCGCGCCCGCGGACAGCGGTGCACGGCCGCAGCGGGTCCGCAAAAACGTAGGATGGATGGCGGCGCACCGCGCGCTGCGGACGGGCCCTCGGCCGCGACCTCAAACGCGCGGCGCAGGCAGGCGGCCAGGCGCGCGCACGCGGCGCCCAGCAGCGGCGCCAGCAGCGCGCGCGCGGCCGCGCGCGCGAGCTCTGCGGCGGCGGCGGCGGCCGCGGCCGGCCCCGCGCGCCCGCGCAGGCCCTCCGCAAGCAGCATGCCCGCCGCGCGCTCCTCGGCTACTGCGCGGGCGGCGCGGATTGGTTTGATATCTACATTTCCCGGAGATTGCCTCTACTGAGTGCCTGTGGCAGGGCTGTGGGACACAGGGCATCTGCGTGTCTGCAGGACTTCTGGTCATGCCCATGCCCGCGTCCTGAGAAACAAAAACGCATTAAACCTAGCTCGACATGCGTGTACAGAACACATAGCATGTGGCCGCCGACGGAGCATACAAAGCGGCCGTCACAGCAGCCATCCACGCGGAGCAGACATGCGCAGACCAGCCATGCAGGGACGGGGCGCGCGCACCGGCCGGGAAGCCCAGCACCTCAGTCGCCTGCTGGAACTCCTGCCCCGCGGCACACACACAGCTGGGTGCCGGGGCCGGTCCTTGCAAGGCGCAGAGCGGGCACCCTCTGCCTGGCGCACAGGCTGCGACATGCCGGTGGCAAGAGGCGGCCGCTGCCGCGCACGAGGACTGCTTGAGCTGGGAGGGTTCCCTGGCTGGGTGAGCGAGGGTCCAAAAGCATGTGGGGGCCACCTGCAGGCAGCGCTCGAACGCCGCGGCGCCGTACATGCGGAGGCCGGCGTGCGGCGGCGCCACCTCGTCCGTCACGCCCGGCCACTGCCGGCAGCGGGGCGCCCTCGTGACATGCGGCTCAGACTGGGCAGCCGCGACTGCGGTGCGCGATAGGGCGGCGCGTGACGCAAGCGCATCTGTCATGGCACGCCGCAAATGTACAGCGGCGACGGCCATGCTAGGCTGCAGGACGGGACACGCTTGCAGAGCTGGACCCTGAGAGTGAGCACATGCGTGGGTGCGAGCGCAGGCGCCCAGGTCAGCGATCGCAGGCCGCCCGCTGTCAGCGCAGCTGGATGCATGCGGTGCATGTGCGGGGGGAGCTGGGCTGGGGCCGCCACCGCGGGCGCGCTGCAGGTGGCCCGCTCCTCGGCGGTCGTGAGGCCGTGCGCGGCCGGGTCGGGCCCCGCCGCGCCGCCGGCCAGCACCGCCGCCACATCGCGCGCCAGGGCGGCCACGTGGCGCATGGCTGCCGCCCCGGCATCAGCAGGCTCTTTCACACATGTCTGCGCTGCAGTGCGCGCTCTGACAGCAGGCTTATGCCTGGGCGTGCACGAGTCCGGCGGCGTCAGGGGCTCGAGGGACGCGCGAGCTGCGCACCGTCGCGGCGCAGCGTGGGCACATCGGTGATGGCATGCAGGTGCGCCTGTGCGGCGGCCAGCTCGCCCTGCGCGGCGCCGCAGCGCTCGGCCAGCAGCGCGAGCGTCGCCGGCGCCGCGTCGCGGTACCGCCGCGCCAGCTCGCCCTCCAGGAAACTGCCGCCCGGCGCTGGGTATAGGGTCAGTAACCTGCCGCTCGACGCTGGGAACAGGGTTAGGGTAGCCGTGCTGGCTCGCCCTCCAGGAACCTGCCGCTCGGCGCATGCCATGCTTCGAGCAGGATGTGCCGTGCGCTGGTCTGCGACCTGCTGGGCATAATGTTCACACTGCCCGATGATATGTCCTTGTCCCCCATGCAAGCGCTTTTGCATGAACGGTGCCACGGCAGTCTTGAAAGCCATCCATGCACAAGCGGCCGCCGGCGGGCAGCGCACCGCTTGAGGTTGCCAAAGCCGATGCGGCCGGCGAAGCGCTCCTCGTCGAAGCCGCCGGCGACCTGCTCGCGCAGGTGCCGCAGCGTGGCCGCGTCCACGTCGGCGATTTGTGCGCGCCAGGACGCGCTGCCGCTGATCGCGCGCTCCTGCCGCGCGGCAGGCGCGCGCGTTGCTTGGGCGCCCCCACAGCTGCCGGCGCGCACTGCTCGTGCTGCCGAGCTTCCCTCAGAGGACCATCGTGAGGCATTGTGGGTGCGCGTCTGCAGATGTTGCAGAGCAGTCATGTGGGTAAGCCATTCCGTGCTTCACGATGGGCATGCGTGTGCAGTGGCAACGGCGCGAGCAGCGCGTCGCGCGGGCACCTTGGGCAGGGCGACAAAGAAGGGCCGGGCGTCGGCGGACAGGTAGCCCGCGGCCGACAGGTAGCGGTCCACCTCCCAGCGCTCCGCAAACTCCTTCAGCCGGTTGTCGAATTTGCTGCAGACGATCACCTGCGGCCCGGCGCCCCCGCAGCTCGGCGGACGCGCCGGCCGGCCGTGACCGCCCCCGCCGCCGCAGCGCAGCCCCCGCTCGCTGCTCGGGCCAGGTGCGCGGTGCGGGGCGTGCGGCGGTGAGGCGAGCGGGCACGGGGGTTGGCACCGTGCGCTGGAAGCCCGGGTCGACCTCGCGCACCACGTGCATCCACAGCGAGCTGCACCACTCCACGCTGCTCTGCTGCAGGAACAGGATCAGCCTGCGCGCGCGCGCGCGCCTCGAGCGCGCCACGGGCCGGCGGCAGCGCGACAAGCGGGCTTGCGTTCGCGCGAGGGGCCTGGTGCGCCGTCACAGCGGGCGGTGCGGCGACCCCGCATGCAGCTTGCGAGCGCTCACATGCATCGAGGGTCTCTTGCTCCCTGGGACGGTGCACCACATTCATCCAAGGTCTCTGTCGCTGTGCACTCTCTGCACGCATGTCTGCACCCATGCATGCCTAGCTTCGAGCCGCTATGCAATGAGTAGCATGCTGCGCAGCCCTGCACAGGGCTGCGCTCAGAAACAGCCGCGGTCAGCTGATACACAAATGCAACGCATCCACTCTGGCCCTGATCCTGCCGCAAGACCATCCCCCCCTGCACGTGCACGCTGGCGAGCTGGGAGCGCGAGCGCGCCTGTGCCCTGGCGCGGCCTGCTGCTTGACCATGGCCAGGATGTCGCCGGGCGTGCTCCCGCCCTCGCCCTCCCGCGCCTGCGGGCGCGCGCGGGCGCGCGCGCGCGTTGAGCCCGCCCACGGTGCGTGTGGGGACCACATCAGCGAGGCAGCCCCTGCAGACGTGCGGGCCGAGGGCAGCGCAGCGAGCGCGGCGCTGGGCGCTGGGAGCAGCCCCTTGCTTGCCAGTTGCAAAGCGGGCGCACTCGCCCCGGGCCAGGCAAGCCGGCCATCGTGAGCAAGCCCTGTGTGTCAGACAAGTGCCTGAACAGGGCGCGCTTGCGTCACGCGCGCAGCACCGTGAGCTGGAAGCCGGGCGTGTCGATGATGGTGAGGTTGCTCGTGTACGCGTACTCCGCCCGCATCACGATCGGCTTGGCCGACACGGTGCCTGCCGGCCACACCTCGCACGGTCACCTGGATGCGCACACGCGGCGGGATGGAGCAGCCGAGCATAGAGGAGTGCGCTGCTGGGCGCGCGCCTCCGGTCTGGCGGAGATGCGCCTCCGTGCGCGCGCGTAAGGCCTCAGCGACGGCGGTCTCGGGCACGATGGGGGGCCTGCGCCGACCCCGGTGACCTCACGAGGTGCCGTGCGTGCGGTGCGCGAGGGGCGGCGCCGCAGCCGCCGCGCACCCGTACTCCTCAGAGGCCTCGTCCTGCAGGCGGCAGCGCGGCGCCTCCGCGCTCGGGTCGTGGACCATCTGCACGATCAGCGGGCGCCGCGTGCCCATCTCCACCTCGCGCAGGTTGAAGCGGAAGCCCAGGAAGGCCTCCAGCAGCGAGCTCTTGCCATCAGACTGCGCGCAGCCCGCGTTACTAGCACGCGTACGCAAAACATGTGCAGTGAAGGGGCGCTGCTTGACAGCGCTTTGGTGTCGCGTTGCATGCCTGGCCGCCTATCGCCACTATCTCGGGGATGGGCAGCTCTTCGCCGAACGCGGAGCAGGCCGCCTGCAGCCGGCTGCGCAAGCACACAGCCGCTTGCTTACTCGCGCACGTCTCTTTGCTGACGTGACTGATGTGCCTGACAGGCAGGTGCTGGCTGCATGCCTGTATGCCTCGTAGCGTATCTTGGTGTCCGGGCTGTTGAAGAGGGGATCCTCCTCCATGTGTGCTGGTGCGCAGCAGTCCTGCTCAGCACCGAAAGCTTTGCAGGCACGCGTGCCCTGCTTTGCGCACCACACAGCCAGAGACTTGCACAAAGGTGATCTGCACACAGGGAAGGACAGAAACAGCCGAGTTTGAAGTGCAAAGTGAGTAGGGTCTAATAAAGCTCTTGCCAAATTGAAGAGCTGTACTGCATGAAGCAAGCGGGAAGGTGTCAGGAATGGGGCTCCCCACACTGCGGCGCGCAATGCTGCTGTAACACAGGCCAGGTGTGCGCCAGGGTGCATCGGCAGGCATGGCATCGTGGTTGCAGAACCAGCTCAAGGCCGCGGAGGGCCTGCTGGAGGCCGTCGATCGAACGGCAAAGAAGAGCATCAAGCCCCCGGTACAGCTGAGGGGCCAGCCTGCGGCTTCAACGAGAAGAGACCCGGAGCCAGAAGGTGCACAGGAGCTGTGAGGACAATCCCTGTGTGCCCGAGCTCGGGCTTGTATATTCTCACCGCTGTCGCGCTGTGCCAGGATCCAATGCGCCTGGTGCGGCGAGCCAGCCCCCGCCCCGGCTCGGTGCAGCTGCCTCTGGACAACCTGTCTTCACGCAGCGACGCGTGCGCCCCCCCCTCTCCTGCCGGCACGTGCAGGAAACCAGGTGTCGGTCAGGAACGAAGAGCGAGTCCTGGAGCGTGCAGGGAGACAGGAAGGCGCAGGCAAAGGTCCCGCGCCAGGAGGGGGCGCCACCGCTGCCGCCGCAGGCCGAGGCTGGCCAGGGCCCTGGCAGTAACGGAGCGCGGCCTGCACAGGCCGACGCCCCCGGCGGCGAGCTGCAGGCGCCGCCACAGGCTGACCCGCCGACCGAGGCGGCCGCGCCCGCCCCGCCAGCGCCCGTGCCGTACGCCACAAGCGCGATACCCTTCCGGGACCAGACGGCTGCGCCGCTGCCAGCGGCGCCGCCTGCCGCGCCAGCGCCTGAGCAGGCGCCGCCGACGGCGCTGCCCGCAGAGCCCGCAGAGCGCGCAGAGCGTGCAGAGCCCGCAGAGCGCGCAGAGCCCGCAGAGCCCGCTCCGCCGCCGGCCGCGCCCCAGCCCGAGCCCGAGCCAGACTCTGCAGCTGCTGACGCGGTGCCCAATGATGCAGCGCGCACGGCGCCGCCGCCGCCGGCAGACCCGCCCCAGCCGGACCCTGGCTCTGGCGGTGCGGCAGACGTGCCAGCGGCGGCGCCGGCACCCCCGGCAGCGGACGGGCAAGCAGGTGGCGCAGGGCCGGAGGACGCCGCAGCGGCGCCAGCCGGCGCGGCGGCGCCACCCGAGCACGCCCCCGCAGCCGAGGCGGCGCCCGGCGAGCCGCCGCCCGCGCCGCGCGCGGCGCCGGAGGCCGCCACCGCGGCCGCCGTGGCCGCGGCGATCGCGCAGGCGGCCGCCGCGGCCGCGGCGATCGCGCAGGCGGCCGCCGCGGCGGGCCCGCCGCCGCCGCGCGACGGCGCGGGCGCGGCGAAGGACGCCGCCGGCGCCGAGGGCGGCGGCGGCGAGGGCGAGGCGGGCGCGGCGGCGGTGCGCGAGGCGCGCGCGGTGCGCGTGGCAGACGCGCTGCGCGGCCGCCTGGAGCGCCTGCGCGGCGAGAACGCGCAGCTGGAGGAGCTGCTGCGCGCGGCCGACGCGCGCGCGTCCGGTGCGCCCGCGCCTGCCGCGCCCGCGCCGCGGCGCCACAACGACGTCATATCTCTGCCGGCGAGCGCTTTGCTGTGCTGGCGTGTCGGTGCACACTCAGCCTGACGTCTGAAGCAGGACGCCGTGCGTTTGTGCACCACCGCAGCGCCTGACATCACCCCGGCGCTCCGCTCGTGGGCGCTTTGAAAATTGCCAGCTATTAGGGTCGCGTGGTGGCACGCGCGCTTGTCAAGCTGCCGGCGTGCAGCCGCTGCCGCGCGTGCCGGACGCTAACCCCTGCGCCTATACCGCGCCCTGCGCAGGCAGCTCGGGCCGGGTGGAGCGCCTGGAGGCCGCCCTGGCGGAAGCGGAGACCGCGCGCGCGCGCGCCGAGGCCGCGCTCGCGGCCACCGCCGCCGAGCACGCCGATCAGGCGGCGGCGCTGGCGGCCGCGCGCGACGCGGCAGCGGCGGCGGCCGCCGAGGCCGGCGCGCGCGCGGACGCGGCCGAGCGTGCCAGCGATGCGCTGCTGCGCGAGCGGCAGGCGCGCGCACGGGCGCACGCCCGGTCTCTGAAGCAGTGTGGGCGGCGCTTGGGTAGTGCTAGGGCCGTGAGCAGAGCAGCGGGCGCAGCCGTGGATCGCGTCTCTCTGAAATGAATGCGAGCTTGCTGAACATGTATTGACGGCGGGGCCACGAGTCGGCGTGACTGGGCGCCCCCGTCGCGCAGCGCGCCTGCATCTGTGCCACAGCCTTTGCTGCAGGCGCATGCACTGCATTCCTTTGCCGTGGCGCAACACATTATATCTTGCGACAATGGCAGGGAGCGGACGCCCCTGAGGAGCCCCTTGACACATGAAGTGATACATCTGCTCGTGCACGCAACGTGCTGGTGAAGGGCATTCAAGTATGTATTGACATGTTACAGGGGCCGTCTTCAGGCGCGCGGCGGCGTGTAGGCGAGCGTGGGCCGGCTGTATCGACATGCTGCAGGGGCCGTCCTTACGCTCGCGGCGGCGCGCAGGCGAGTGAGGGCCGGCTGCTGGCGGCGCTGCGCGAGGAGGTGGCCGCAGCCGAGGCGCGCGCGGAGGAGGAGCGCGCCGCCGCGGCCGACGCGCGCCGCGCCGCCGCGCGCCGGGAGCACGAGCTTGAGGTGCGTGCCCTGCGCGACTGTGTTGGCGCGCCCGCCTTGCGCCCACTTTGCTGTTTTGTCGGCCTCGACATGTGCCTGATAGATATTGGCCTGCTCAAGATGGGCTGTGTGCGCGAGGGGTCATGCCGTGCTGCAAGAGCCTGGGGCGCCTCAGCAAGGTCGCTGTTGCACGCTTGGCAGGCGGCGCTGGCGTGAGGCAGCGGCATGGAGGCAGCAAGTATCAGCGTCGTGCAAAGAGGTCGTGTTAGTGATGGGTGTCGGGCGGCGCCGGCGCAGGGGTAGGTGCGGGGGCGGCAGGCAGGGGGTTCAGACGTGGATCGTGTCGCACGCCTGAAGCGCGGCTCCAGCATGAGGGCAAGGGGGGCAGGCGCGGGGTTGGCAGGCAGGGGCGTCAAGCTAAGACTGTATCGCACGTCTGAGACGCTTGGGTTAGGGTAGGGCTCCGGCGTGAGGGCAGGGGCCGCGTGCGCGGCCGGCAGGCGGGCCTGGCGGAGAGCGCGGAGGCGCTGACGGGCATGCAGCGCGCGCTGGACGAGCGCGGCCGCCGCATGGCCGCTGCCGAGGCGCGCGCCGAGCGCGGCGCCGCCGCGGCGGAGGCCGCGGAGGCCGCCGCCGCCGAGCTGCGCGCGCAGCTGGCGCAGTGCGCGCCTCGCAATTGCATGTCCCTCCAAATTGCATGTGCCTGCAAGACAGGGTCGACCTCGTGCGACCTCGCACACTGCCACCGTGGCCTCCGTCAAGCGCGCGTCCTTGCAGACGGCCGGAATCTTCACCTGCATACCTGCGCTTTACTTGCGCATGGGCTGCCGAGCCGGGCAGCGAGCGCGCAGCGGCGGCAACGGCGGCGCGGAGGCTGGCGGCAACGGCGCGGCTGAGGCCGGCGCGCTGGCGGATGCGGAGGCCGAGCTCGCGCGCGTGCGCGTGGAGCTCCGTGATGCAGGCATGCGAGCAGGGCCCGCTCTATACGGCTGTCAGTAGGTAGACAGTGATGCTGCCAATGCGGCGCGCATAGCTGGATGTGGGTAGTTATTTTTTGTATATCTGAAAGCTACAAGTGTTCTGCCGCGGGCGTGTCAGATGTGCTCTGCATCCTGTAGCTACATCCCGCAAGACTTTGCTTCTACACATCTGCTTGCCCCCCATCAGGAGCATGCCTCTGCTTGCCTCCGTCAGGCTCCCAATCGTCAAAGGGCGCCTGCACTGGCAGCCGCGGAGGGGTCACCAGAGGTCCGAGAACCACTGATAGTCAGCGGCGCGGCGCCCGCGCAGGCGCGCAGCGCGCCGCGGCGGAGGAGGAGGGCCGCGCCGCACGCGCGGACGCCGAGCGCCTGCGGCGGCAGCTCGCCGAGGCCGCGGCCACCTCCGACCTCGACCGCCAGTTCAAAGAGGTGCCGGCCGCGCGCGCGCCCTCCGCCGGTTGGCCACACAGCACAGCGGGCGCTTTGCAGGGTTCTGCCCATGCCGCCATGCGGCGCCTCTGCCTGCAGCCAGCTGGTTGAGCAACCAACCAGCAGCAGCAGCAGACATCGCGCTACATCGACGCAGACCTAGTCAGGCCTGAGTCGGGACCGTGCTGCGTCACAGTAGCCACAAAGGGGAGTATCTGAGCCGCGAGGGCGAGAGCGGCGAGCCAGGCGCGCGCGCGCGCATGATCACAGAGCTGTACCTCGTGCGTGCTGCGGCACAGCACTCACAGTGAGGGGTATTTGAGCCGTGGCGCGCGGCGCGCAGGTGACCGAGCTGCTGTACCTGAAGCAGACGCAGCTGGAGCGCATGGCGGCCGAGAAGGCGGCGCAGCAGATGGCGCTGGAGCGCGCGCTGGCGGTCGCGCGCGAGGAGGCCGCGCGCGTGCAGCGGTGCGCGGCCGCGCGCGGCGCCCGGCGCCGCCGCCCGCTTTGGCCTGCGGCGGGGCATGCTGGCGGCGGCCGGCGCCCGGGCCCGATGGTGTGATGGCTGCGCGGTGGCGAGGCTGTTGCTCACGCCTTTGTCCACGAGCAGCTTCAGCAGACGTGCCTTGATAGCGCCAATGCAGTTTGGTGCATGCCTGGCAGCAGAGCTGGTCACACCGCCGCGCGGCCCTTTTGAGTTCCGCGCCCGGCCGCTTTCTGCGACTGCCAGCGCCGCGCGGGCGCCGCGCGGGCAGGCGCACGCGCACCGAGCGCGCGGCCGCGGCGTTCGGCGGCGAGGCGGAGGGCGTGGTGCCGATGGAGGCGGTGAGCGAGGCGTACTGCCGCCTGGCCGCCAACCGCTCCGTCGGCGGCGCCGTGCGCGCCGCCGCCAGGCGCGGGCCCCGCGCTCTCGCCCGGCTCTAAGGGTTTGCGCTGCGGGTTCATGCATGACGGGCGGCAAGGAAACGCCTGGGGAGGCGCATGTGGCAACGAGGAGGGGCCGGCTGAAGTCGGTCCCCTGGGCAGCACCGCCAGGCGTGTGAGCCGCGGTGCAAGCCATTGGCAGCGAGATGCACACTTATGCGCGCAGTGCCGCCTGTTGGCGGCGGCGCACCCGCCTGCACTTACAATGGTGCTAGTGCTGCTGCTGCTGCTGCTGAGGCATGTGCGCCGGCAGGGGCCTGGACGTGACGGCGTCCACCTTCGTGCGCGTGCTGCGGCAGTACCCGCTGGGGCGCCTGGCGGTGTTCTGCTACGTCCTCTTCATCCACCTGTTTGTCTACGTGCTGATCAGCCGCCTGCAGCACCGCGCGCTGTCCGAGCTCAGTGCCAGTCACCAGCAGCTGCAGCGCTGATGTGCCCTTGCTGTGCCTTGTATAACCTAGGCTGACCCTGGTTCTACAGTTATGGCCTGGGCTGGCCAGACATCACCAGTAGCTGCAGTCCTAGTGCATACTGGTAGGCCCTGTACTCTGTAACCGGCTGCCGCGACATACTGGTGCTCCGAGCATAGCTGCACGCGCCACACTCCGCTGTCACGCCTGCACCAGCGAGGTATAGACAGCCGGGGGCAAGCAGAGCAGGCGCTCCAGCACAAGTGCTGCGGCTGCCCTCCAGAATGAAGCGAACGGTGTCAGACAAGAACAAAGATGACGAGGCAGCCAACGGCCACGCGGAGGAGATGGATGAGCGTGCTCGCTCTCGCTCAATAAAGTGGGATGAGGGTGCGCCACTGGCCGGCTCTGCTGCAGTGTGTAGGTGGCTGCCGCCTGTGTCTGCTGACCTTGCTTGCTGTGCTGCGCAGCCAACCTTGAGGAAAATGACAAGATCAAGGCGGAGCTTAAGCCAGCGAAGATCAGCGAGCCAAAGACGCCGTACCATGGGCCGTTAGATATGAACGCTGAGCCAGATGAAGAAGGTGTGTGGGGTAGCGCGTCGGCAGGCTCTCGCAGAGTAGTCAAGTGCAGTGCGCTCGCACATGCAATCTGCAGTGCGCTTGCACATGCGACCCTGCCTCACTGTGCTGTGTTAACCACTGCAGACGGGACGGACATGGCGCCGCTCACGCTGGAAGAGGCGCCGTCAGCCAATGGCCGGTCCCTCTCACGGTATGCTGCTCATACTGCCTTGCAAGCTCCTGCACCCGTTGTACGCTGTATCTGAATAACAAGCTTTATCCAGACACCGCCACTGCTTGCAGTCCGCCCTGCAAGGTGCTTGTGTCAGAGGCTGTCCTCAGGACGCTCCAGGAGCGCTCACCACCTTGGCTTGGCTAGCAGCGCCTGAGAGCGGACTCAGACCCCGCAGTAGCAGTGGGGCACAGCTTTGCTTGGCCGCTCCTAGCCGGTCGAGAGCAGGCTCCAGCCCGGTGTCCCTGCCTACACTGCCAGCATCCAGTCACGCACACGCCTGGTCGCGGCACCAGCTGACGGCTGCAGGCGTGCAGCTTGCCTGATGCTTTTTTGCCAGCCAGGGGCACTCAGAGCAGCGATCAGTGAGCATGCCGTGTAAGGCTGCTGCCGCGCGCGCAGGAGCCCGCGCTCTGGGGACTGCGGCGGGGGCGACGAGGGCGCGGGCGCGTCCGCGCGGCGCAGCATGAGCCAGGAGACCAGCGCCAGCGGCTGGAGCGCCTGGAGCACCGAGGACAGCGAGGGCGAGTCATCGGCGCACAAGCGGCGCCGCTTCCAGCTGCTGCGGAGGGAGCACTACGACATGCGCCAGGCGCTCGCAAAGTGCGCCGGTGCCGTGTCTCCTGTAGGTCCATGCGTGAGGCGGGAAATGCGGAATTTGCACAACATGCGCCAGGCTCGCCAAGTGCGCCTGCGCCGTGCCTCCTGGCAGGCGGCATGGCATGCCGTCCATGCGTGATGCGGGAAGAGCTGCCGGGTGTGCGTGACGTTGCGGAAAGACAGCCAGCGGGCTGTGCTGGACGAGAGAGTGAAACATGCGAGCCGGACACGACAATCTGACCGTCATTTGCATGTGGGTTTGCCAGTCCCGAGCACGCCGGGGTGCGTGCGCGCAGGGGCAAGCAGCTGGCGGAGAAGGACCTGAAGATTGCTGCGGCTGCGGGCGGAGAGGGTGGTGCTGCGGGGGGAGAGGGCGATGCTGCGGGGGGAGAGGGCGATGCTGCGGGGGGAGAGGGCGAGACCGGCGAGAGCGCGGACAGCCATAGACCGCGCCGCGTATGACCCTGCTGTGCCTCCGCCCCGCGCGGACTGCAGGGCTGTACCTTAGCTGAGAGGCGACCTCGATCCCAGGGCGCGTTGTGTGGTGGCGTTGCAGAGTGAGAGCGGCAGGGTCAGTGCCTCTGCGTTGTGTGGAAACAGCCATCACGCTTGTCAGGGCCTTGTGCTGGGTGGCTGTCTTCTGAATACTGTGTACAATAATGTTGCCCTGCCTGTGATCAGGCATGGCCCACCGTTGATTGCACAGCCAATGCTGACCCTGAATGCATATGATACTATTCTGCGCACGCACCACCCGAGGAACACAGGAGAAAGCAGCCTGAAATGCAACACAGTCAGCGGCTCATGCGTTGGCGCACCACCTTCTAAATACGGCAAACTGCCTCGGCAGAAACGAGTCGGGCGGACTGCCAACCAGCCCCAACAGGCCCGAAATGCCATGCATCACACGGGTGAGCGCGCGAAAGGTGCATGACGCAAAAGCCCACAGCGAAGCACCAGGCACATGCGGCTGAAGCTATGTGCCCTTTGCAGGCATTTCTGCCCTGACCTCAAGCCCGTGCGCACACGTCTGGCATGCCCAGCATGCGGCGCTGCGGCGCGTCAGATGTCCAGCTCCGCCAGCGACAGGCGCGCGCCGTGCGCCTGGATCAGCGCGCGGCGCGGCTCCACCTTGTCGCCCATGAGCAGCGCGAACAATGCGTCCGCCTCCGCCGCGTCGGCAACCGTCAGCCGGCGCAGCGTGCGCGCGGCCGGGTCGAGCGTCGTGCGCCACAGCTGCTCCGGCATCATCTCGCCCAGGCCCTGCGCGCGGATGCAACGCTGGGTGTAATAACGCGCTCGCCGCGCATGCATGAGGCGTCGAGGCACAGGGATACTCAACAGCCCTCGACACCACCGCTGGCGGCCCAGTAGAAAGGACACATTTGTGGCATGAGGCGTGTTGGTCACTTATGTGCTGGCGCACATGCGCAAGCACTTTGCGGCCTGACAGAGCCCTTCAGGTGCCCCTGTGAGCATTGAGACAGTGACAGAGCAGGCAGGGTGGCCGCCCCCCTGCAGTGCGAGCCTGCATGCGCAGTCATCACAGCACAGGTTTGCAGAGACCCTTCCTCCTAGTCCCGCGCAATCCAGCAGGCCCCGGGGGCGGGCAGCGCGGCGCATCGGGCGCGCCTTAAACCGCTGGATGTTGACGGAGGCCGGGTCCCGCCCCGCCAGCGCGGTCCGCAGCTCCGCCTCGGAGTACAGGTACTGGCTGGAGCGGCCGGCCTCCAGGCGGTACAGCGGCGGCACGCCCACGTACACGTGGCCCGCCTCGAACAGCGCGCGCGCGTAGCGGAACAGGAAAGTGAGCAGCAGCGTGCGGATGTGCGCGCCGTCCACGTCCGCATCGGTCAGCAGGATCACCTGCGCGCGCGCCGCACGCCGCAGGTTCAATAAGGGCTCGCGGCCGCCCAATAACCCCCGGAGCGGATCAGGGTATGGGGTCACCGTTTAGGGCACAGGGTCACGTACAGCGCCCGCCGCAGGTTGCTCTACGAGCACGAGCCTGGACGGACCAGGAGCTCACAGGCACCGCAGCGGCGAGCTCCGCGTGCCCTGGCCCTGCTGATGGGCCAGTGCGACTGCAATACAGGAGCCACCGTGGCAACGAACGCGGTGCTTCCGATCAGCCGGCGGCCGCGCAGGGCGGGGCGACCGCGAGCCCTTTTGCGCTGAGTCGGACGCGACGCCTTCACCGCAGCACAGACTTGCCCAGCCCAGCCCAGCGAGCGCGCCGAGCACGCCTGAGCCGGCCCTGTAAAAATCGTGCGGCCCGGGCGCGCGGCGGGCGCGCCTTGCCATAGCGCAGCGCGGGCACGGCCTCGCCCTTGAGGCCCAGGCCGAGCGCGACGATGAGCGCCGCGATCTCCTCATTCTTGTACATGGCCGCGTCGGTGTTGCGCTCCACGTTCAGGATCTTGCCGCGCAGCGGCAGCACCGCCTGGAAGCGCCGGTCGCGCGCCTGCGCGGCCGGCCGCGACATGTGAGGATTCATTTGGGCCCAAACACGACTCCATCCAGGCTTTAATCCAGGCTTTTGTCCAGGCTGTCTCAGAGCAGGTGCTCGCGAGCTGGCTCTGCGGTGATGCGAAGCAGGAATAAGGGGCTACCTCTACAGCGATGCCAAGCAGGCCAAAAAGGAGTTACAGCTGCGCAAGCGCGCCTGCTTGGCGCTGCCGCCGGCGGAGTCGCCCTCCACAACGAAGATCTCGCTCGCGGAGCGGTCGGGCGACGTGCAGTCGGCCAGCTTGCCCGGCAGCGTGCTGCGCGTCAGCACGCTCTTGCGGCGCACCAGGTCGCGCGCCTGCGCGCCCCGGCGCCGCCACCGCGTGACGTGGGCGCGGACGCAGGCCCCGCACGCCTGGCGCTGCCGCCGCACTGGCCGTGCCCCGCCGTGCCATAGCGCATTACATGATAAACCGACTCGCGGCTGCCGCACGCTCAGCCAGGGACGCCCAGCGCGTCAGCATGGTCTCGCGCTGCACCCGGCCGCGCGCGCCTGCGCCCCACCCTCGCCTGCCACTGAAGCAGCGGCGTTCGTGCCCCGGAAAGAGATGCACGCGCCGCAGCTGCAGGCACCAAGCCCGGCGCGGCCCCGGGCCCGAGGCGGCCCCGGCCGGGCGACCCCCCAGGCTGGCGCAGCCCCGGTGGGCAGCCCCTGGGGGCGGCGCGCCTTGCGCGCGGCCTCGGCGGCGCGCGCGGCCTGCAGCGCCTTGCCCAGCACGGCCGCCGCTGTGGCCGGCTCGGCCTCCAGCGCGTCCGCCAGCCCGGCCGCGACGACGCCGTCCACCAGCTTGCGCACCTCGGGGTTGCCCAGCCGCGTCTTGGTCTGGCCCTCAAACTCGGGACTGGGCACGCGCACGGCGAGCACGGCGGCCAGGCCCTCGCGCAGGTGCTCGCCCGCCAGGCTGGCGTCGCCCTCCTTCAGCGCCTTGCTCTGCGCGCCGCACGCGCGCGTGGGCAAGCGTGCGCTGCTGCGGGGCGGCGCGCTTCTTTGCACGCACTCTTGACGGCCTCGTCCTCACCCACGGACGAGCGGGGCCTCCGCCGGCCCAGCAGTCACGCTTCCCTCGCTGCTCGGCACAGGGACCCCCACTACACGACACTGCACGGCGCCGCCTGCCCGCCGGTGCTGGCAGAGCGCGTCGCTCATGTGCGAGGAGGAGCCGTAAGCCGCCGCCACATCGGCAGAGCCTCACTCGGCACACCCTGCTCGCACACCGCATCACAACACTGCCACTTGGTGCTGTCAGGCGTCGCGGCACGCGTGGTCTGAGGCGCTCCGCGCACATGCCGCGTCCTGCCACACGCCAGGGGCCGGGCTGGCGGCCGGGCGCGGGGGCGCGTGCCCGGCGCCCGGCGGCGTTGAGCGTGCGCGTGAGCGCGGCCTTGAGGCCGTCAAGGTGCGTACCGCCGTCCAGCGTCTTGACGCTGTTCACAAACCCTACCAGGTTGTCGCTGTAGCCGTCGCCGCACCACTGCAGCGCGGCCTCCACGCCCACGCCGTCCGCCTGCGCGGCGCGCGCGCGGGGCCGTGGGCACTACCCTCAGCCTACCCTGCCGTGCGCGTGCGCGCGGGAGCATGGGCGGCGCCGCAGCGCCGGCTGTAGCCCCAGCTCAGTCTGGGGGCCTGGCGCCGCCACCGCGCAGCAACAGCAGCCTGCCCGGGCCGCCGCCGCACCGCGCCCAGGCCTGGCGCGCCCAGGCACTGCGCGCGAGCTCGGGCACGGCAGGCAGCCCTGCTGTGCTGTGCTGTGACGCGCGCTTGGAGGCATGCCCTGGCGCGGCCCCTGCGCGTCCACCACCAGCCACCATATGCATGCAGCCTTGCACCCCGCAGGGCCTCGAGGTTGGTTCCACGTGCGAGGGCGCCACCACCGGGTCGCGCAAGGGGCCAGCAGAGCGGCACGGAGCGCCACCAGGCGCGCCCCGGCGCGCCTGCTGCGACAGGTAGATGGGCGCGTGCAGCGGCTGCCGGTCGCGGTTCAGGAACGCGACGTAGTCGCGCAGCCCGCCCGGGCACGCCAGCTCCTCCCAGCCCGCGCCGTCCGCCTGCTCCGGCGCGCCCGGCGCGGCTGGCGCCGTGCGCACCGCGCCATTCGCCGACGCAGAGCGCTTTGCCGCAGGCGCGGCGCCGTTGGCGCCGCGCGCGGGAGCCGTTGCGGCGGCGGCGGGCGCGGCGCCGGCGGCCGGCAGCGCGCGAAAGCGGATGGCCGCGCCCGCGTTCAGGAAGGCCAGCTCGCGCAGGCGCTGCCGCACGGTGTCCGCGTCGAACGTTGCGCTGCGCGCACGCAGGACCGTGTCAGGGCACGCGGGGGCCTGTCCGGGGCTTGCGCCATGGAGCGCGCCGCCCGCAGCGAGCATCGTGCCGAAGGTTGCCAGTGCACCTTTTGAGAACACTACTTCGACTTTAAACTCTCAAAACCGTTTCCACATATTGAGCACCCATGCTGGCTGATATGCAGACAGATTGGAGCCGGTTCGCGCTGCCGCCGGGCACACTTGGCGGCAAAGACGGCGGCGTCGTACAGGAAGCGGACGCGCGTGCCGCTGCGCGCCGGTGCGCCGCGCGGCAGCCGCGCCGACTCCAGCTCGCTCACTGGCCGGCCGCGCTCAAAGCGCTGCTGGTACTCCCGGCCGTTGCGCCTGCGGGCCTCGCGCACGGTGAGCGCGGCAGCAGTCTCTGCCGGGCGCCCTGCTCATCAGAGCCCATCAATGCGCACATGCGCCATGCACTTGCGGGCTGTATGGTTGCCAAAGCAGTGAGCGCATGCGCACTCAATCTACAGCCATGCATACATTGTGAGAAGCACTGACGACGCCCGCGCGCTGCTTGCTGCCAGGAAGCGCCAGGCAACGTTTAGCAGCTTGCTCGAAACACTGTGCAACAGGTGGCCATCTGGGACATAACTCAGCCCCAGCGCTTACCGGGCGCCAGTGCTTCTTATTGCTGAAGCCCCAGAGCAGCTCAGCTGGGGCGCCGTTGCATGCCTAACGCGCGGGCGCGCACGCACCAGACGGTGACCTCCAGCTGCTCCGACAGCGCGTTGACGACGGACACGCCCACGCCGTGCAGGCCGCCGGACACGCGGTAGCCGCTGCCGTCGCCGCCGAACTTGCCGCCCGCGTGCAGCACGGTGAGCACGGTCTCCAGCGCGCTGCGGCCGGTGGCCGGGTGCGTGTCGGTCGGGATGCCGCGCCCGTTGTCCGTGACCGTCACCCACCGGCTGCCCAGGTCCACCTCCACCTGCGGCGCAGTGCGCCTCAGCGCGTGATGCGCGCGTGGCAAGCTGGATGCGTAGGTCTTGATAGGTCTTGAAGAGGGCTTGCGTTCAGGTCCAGGTCCACTTCCACTTGGCGGCCGCGGCGGCGCTCGGCGCGCGCGCGGCGGGCGCGAGCGGGCCTCCGCAAGGGCGCGCCCCCGGGGGTGCTTGGCAGGCAGGCTCAAATATGTGGAGGAGGTGTGTGTGGAGGCCGCTTGCATATTGCAGCGCGTTCACACCCATGGCCAGCTAAATTGGGTGGAAGCCGCGGTCACCACCCCCGCCTGCGCTGTGCTCTCAGCAGCGCCGCTGCGACAGGCGCTGTGCACAGGCGAAGGCTCGGCCGGGCGGGCCGCGCCTGCACGCTGTCGGCGTGGCCGCCCTGCACCTCGTCGATTGCGTTGTCCAGGATCTCGTATATCTGCACGCGCGAAACCAGCGTTGCTAACTACTTGAGAAATTCACATATGCTTGCAGCCCTCGGCATCGGCGTAGGGCACGCACCAAGTGATGCAAGCCGCGCTGGCCTGTGCTCCCTATGTACATGCCAGGCCGCTTCCTGACTGGGTCCAGGCCTTCTAGTACCTGGCGGCCCCAGCGCGTCTGTCAGCCACCGGCGCTGCTCGCAGCACGCGCCTGCGCACTGTCCGCGGTAGATGGTAGGAAGAAAGCCAGCAGAGCGAGCCGCGCCTGAATCTGCTGCGCATCATACGCGCCCGTGGCCGCCTCCACGGGCAGCTGGTCCACCTGCGCGGCGAAGCTCGCGCTGCTGGAGCGGCGCGTGGCGTGGCAGCCGCATCCCCGCTCAGCCAGCAGCTGCGCCGACCACCTGACCACCTCCTGCTGCTTAAGGGCTAACGAAGGCCGCTGCAGCAAGCCGCGCGCGGGCAGCAGGCGCCCCAGGCTCCGCCACATCGTTGCCGCGCACGCTGCCTGGCCCTCGCACACCAGCGGGCCGCGCGCGGGCGCCCGGGTCATCGTCCGAGAGCTAGGTGGGTATGGTGCGGGCGGCTGTCCCTCCAGCCTTTGAGCAGCGGCCATACCCTCCACGCACCCTTGCAGTGCTGCTGGCTGCCGCCTGCGCTTCTTCTCACTGCCACCTTCAGACGAGGCAGACTCCCGCCGGTTGCCCATCGTCAGCACAGGCCTCTGCATTGTCCAAAGACAGGCGGACACAGGCAGAGCGCCGGGCTCGCACAAACCTTGCCCAAGATGGCGGGGCGACCAGGTGCGCAAGAACCTGCCCGCAGCACCGCAGCACCAGTGGAGCTGCGGGGGCTGACGGCGCTGTGTGTTGCGCTTCCGCGCGCCAGGCACCGTGAAGCGCATCATGACGCAGCCCATTGTGCGCGGCCTTCCCGGTTGCACAGCTGCTCTGCATTCTGTATGCCCTAGGGCGTACTCCTGTCACTGCCGACGCGGCAGAGCGCACTGAATGCCTGGCATGGCGCTGCAGAACTTGATTTTCCGGTTCTTGCAAAGCCGACAGAAGGTGCAGATCTGGCTGTTCGAGCAGACGGACCTGCGCGTCGAGGGCCGCATCATCGTGCGCCCCCACCCGCCCCGCTGACGGCCGTGCGCAGGGATCGCCTCGCGTCACACGCACAGCCTGCGCTGCCCGGCGCGGCTGTTGAACCTGGCTGCGCGGCAGGGCTTTGACGAGTACATGAACCTGGTCCTGGACGAGGCTGAGGAGGTCTCCATGAAGAGGAAAACGCGGAAGCCCTTGGGTGCGCACTGCGCAGACTGTTTCGCATTTAAAGCTTGAGAGGCGTTGTCTGGTGAAGATGCTCCAGTATTCAAGTCTTCAAGCGACGCGGAGCGTTGGCCACTCGCTCACACCAACGTTGGTGTGGCCAGGGCGGATACTGCTAAAGGGCGATAACATCACGTTGATGCAGACCACGTGCGCCCGCCGCTGTTTGCGCCACTGTTGCGGCTCTGTGTGTGGCTCGCCACTGACTGACCTGCCGCGGCTGGCGCAGGGGCCGGTGACGAGGGTGCGGGCAGCGCTGCACAGGCGGCCTCGCCCTGGCGCCCGGGCTGCGGCATGCTTGCAGCTTCACCGCAGGCGGAAGGCCACTTACTGTCCATCCGCACGCTGTGTGGCACTGTGGCAGGGGTGCCAACATGTCTGAACTTCTGCATGCCATCAGGTTTTGAAGCCGCTGCGAGGGTGCATCGGTGTACGTCATTGTAATATTCAGACAGCTGCTTTCAAGGCGCATACTGGGCACGCTCGCTGCATCAGCAAACGCTCTAATTGCTGCATCAGCACAACACCCTATAGGAAGGCATGAATACAGAGGGCCGCGGGGCCGCCTACGCGCGCTGGCCCACAAAGAAGGAGGTATTGGTGAAGTCGCGCAGGAGGGGGTTGTAGCCGCTCTGCGTGGTGCTCGCCGGCAGGTCCGCAAAGCGCTTCATGAACTCCCGGGTCTTCATGTGCTGCGTGCTGACGCCTGCACGGCGGGCCGCGCCGTGAGCAGACACAGCAGGCGTCTAGCAGCTGCGGCCAGACACTTGCTTGTCGGCAAGGCAAGCGCCACCAGGAAGTGTCAGGGGCGACTTACTGGGAGTCCCGGCACCCAGCCTCAGACAGCTCCGCCCGCGGACAGCGCTGCCTCGGACAGCGCTGCCACGCAGCGCCAGCGCTGCCATGCCATCCAAGCAAAGCAAGTCGGCAGCAGCACAACCCCCTTGTGTGCCTGGGTGACTACATCATTATGTAAGCTGTATTTCCACGCACCGTTCAGGGGCGACGGCGCGGCGCGCGCGGCCGCCTCGTACAGGCGGCCCAGCATGCGGAAGTTGGTAGGGAAGAAGACGTCCGCAGCGCCGCGCTGCAGCAGGTAGGTGGCGTGGTCCCGCGCGCCGCCGCCCACCTGCGCCCGCGCGCTCTCACAGCCTCGCGGCGTGTCTGCAAGAGCGCTGCCCGGCAGCAGGCAGCTGGCAAGGTCGCGAGCGTGACAGCCCCGGGACGCGTTGCGAGAGTGCTGACAGTCAGCAGCCGGCGGCGTGCCACTAGGTTTTTGCCCACACGTGCGCTCACGCGCGCTGACAGCCCCAGACTATCTCGCAACACGCAGCACACGTGATCCTCCATTGCCCTCGCCCATCTGCTGCCACGCGTTCACAAGGCCCTGCAGCCAAGGACAACAGCACAACTGTCGGACACGCCTTCAACACGGCGAAACCCAGCCAGGCAGCAGGACTCAGCCCAGACGGCATCGTCACAGGCGCTAAGAGGGGGCGGACGTTGGGGCGGCCCCCTGCACCCCGCCCGCCTATACCTACACCCCGCCCGCACGGTGGTGGCCACCAGCGGCGCGTTGGCGCCCGCGATCCGCGTCTCCGGCAGCGCATCAAAATCGGCCGCGAGCAGCGTGTGTGCGGGCAGCGCGCCGGCGACAGCGTCCAGCAGCGCGAGCGACCGAGTGGGCAGGAACACCTCGTCGCCGCCGCCGCGCGCTCCTGCAGCGCGGCCCGCAGGTCTGAGCCTGGAGAGCAGGGGCGTGTGCGCGCGTGAGGCCGCAGCGCAGCCGACACAGGCGGCCTTACCCAGTGTGCCTTGTGTGAATATTCTCCCAGGCGTGCTGCTTGCTACCAACAATCGTCACGGAGGTATGTGAGGCAACTGAGGCCTGCCCACCGCAGCAGGGCGCGCTGGACCATCGCTTTGGCGCCTGCTGAGCCACACCGTGGCCTGCTGGCATTGCCTGCGCAAGCCCTCGCCAACACGTCAAGAGGGGCGGGCCGGCGCGCCCGGCTCGCCGACCGCAAAGTCGAGCATGCGGTGCCAGAGCGACTTGCCGCCGGCCGCCCAGTCGCCCGCGGCCAGGCAGCGCCTGATCAGGCCGTCCTCCAGCGGCGCCAGTGCCTCCCGCAGCGCTTCAGCCCCAGCTCCTGCCCAGACAGGGCGCCGCCCCGTTTGCATGAGCTCCGCGCAACAGCAACTGCATGCGCCTAACATGCACATGTCAGCTGCGATCACCAGACGTCCAAGCACGGCCAGGCGCGCAGCGGCCGGCCAGGCAACGCATGCCCGCCGCTCGCGCGCATGCGGACGCGCCTGCGGGCATGCGGGGGGCCGCCGGCGCGCACCGGCGCCGCCCGCGCGAGACACGACCGTCTGCAGCCAGGCGCCACTGCGCGGCTCGCGGGCCACGCGGTCGTGCGGCAGGTTGTCCAGCACCTCCATGGCCAGCACGAACGCGTGCTCCTCGCGCGGCGGCCCCCAGCCCGCCGCGTCCGCAGCGTCCCGGCACTCCACCTGCCCGCGCGCGATGTCGATCTGTCAAAAGGAGCGTTATCCCTCCTGCCGGGATAAGCAAAGATAAGAGTCATCGGCCAAGGAACGCGTTGCGCGCCCGCCACAGCCTCCGGACCAGAGACCAGCCCTCCCCGCAGGACGCTGTCCCACGGCAGCGGCAGCGGCAGCCGGGGCAGGAGCAGGAGCGGGCGCTCTGCCGGCCCGGCGGGCGTCCGACACGCGGGCGTTAACAGGGAGTCACGCGTGCATGTCACGCTCTGCTGCAACCAGCCCTGGCATGGGTACCAGCCCCTGGCCTGCCCGTGGGCCGGCGGCGGCGCGCACGCTGAAGCGGCCCGCGTGCGCGCCGCCGGCGCCAAGCGTGGCGGCCTGCATGCCGGCCAGGCGTGCGCTGATCTCCACGCACGTGTAGCGCATGCGCGCGTGCACGCCCGGCGCGGCCGCGCGCACGTGGTCCAGCACGTCACGCGCCAGGCGGCCCATGCCGCCGCCCACCTGCGCGGCCCGGAGGGCGTGAGGTTCTGCGGACCGGGAGTCGGGCGCGCTCTGCCAATGGTGCTTTTGCTTGCACAGGGATGCACAGCAGGCCTGTCTGCTCTCCAGGAGCATCAGACTGGTACGAACACCGCTGCATGGCGGCGCTCTGCTGTGCACCAGGCAGCTCAGCTTTACTACATTCATATATACGTGCAGGCGTGCATGCACAGCATCATCCTGTCATGCAGTCATGCAGGTGCATGCGGCGGGAGCGAGTCCGGCAGCGCCCGCCGGCGCCCGCCGGCGTGAGCACCTCGAACACGTGCAGTGGCGCGCCGCCCGCGGCGCTGCGCGCATGCTCGGCCAGCAAGAAGGACGCCACGGCGCGGCCGTAGAACGGCGTGAAGAGCTCGCTCGGCGTTAGCCAGGCGACCTGCCGGGCGCCGGGACCCGATCGCCCGGCTGCACACTCACCCACAGTGCAAGGCGCCTGGCTGCCCCGCGGCTGGCGGCTGCCTGGCTGCGCCTGCCCTGCTGGAGACTAGCGCTCTAAGGCTCGGCACTGATGGGCTAGGTGCTGGTCGGCTCCGCTTCAGGACAACCTGGGAGCTTGAAAGAATGCAGGTAGCGGGAAGGCAACATGAAAGGATTGAGTAAAGAAACAAGCCTGCCCCGTGCCCTACGTGCCCTTCAACTTGCACGGGCGGACCGCCGCGTAGCGCGGCAGGGCCTGCGCGCCGCGAGGTCGTCATACTGCCGCCGCACTTCAGCGCGGTACGCGTCCTCGCCTGCGAGCGCGGGCAGGTCCAGCGGCACGCCGACGCCCACCGGCGGCTCCCGCGCGTTGAAGTAGCCCTCGCTGGGATGGTACAGGCTGTCGTGCAGGAAGTCGCGCAGCTGCGATGGAAACAAGATGTCCTCAGCCCATGACGTCCTCAGTCCGAGGCAGCAACACGTCCAGCAGCGGTTAGGGAGCATGGTAGCACTGGTGGGAAGCGTAGTGGCTCTGTGGGCGACCACTCCTGTGCTGTAAGGCCTCACCAGCTGCGGCTGTAACGCGGCGGCGCATGGGGAAGGCTTGCGCTGGTCCTGGTCCGTGCCCTGGACGCTCGCTGTGCACAGCGCTCTTGCGAGCTGCGATAACACGGGCTTATCAGGAAGCCTCGCTGTGAGCAGCCTGCAAGCAGAGCTGGCCAGCATGTGAGTCGCTGCAGCAACTGTCAAATCGTTGTATGCCCCCGGTATGAGCCGACTGTCCTGTCGACCTTGGCTTACCTGCCAGTATGCACGCACACCGGTACAGAGAAGTATGCTTTAGTATGCTGCATTACAGGTGCTTGTTAGGATACCCAGCCCTGCTCAGGCATGGAATTTTGCAAGACTGGCAGGCCTAGGCAGGGTGGCATGGCTGATGTAGGAAGGCCAGTCTAAGTCTGATAGCACTGTGTACATTCGTATTTAACTTGGGCAGCATGTGCACTGTATTCACGTAACAAGTGCTATGGACTCAACGACTTGCATGAAAATGCTGCACAGCAGTGGACTGCAAGAGCAGCAAGCTCACGGTCCACTGCGCATCAGCCTTTACCAAGCAAACGCCTCATTCATTTTGTTCTGACCCAAAGCGGCCACCACATGCCTCACCACTTGGGCGTTCGCGAAACACGCCGCAGTAGCAACCTTGGCATGCGCGCGATAGCCCGAGTTTGAAAGCCAAGTGATACTGCACAACTCCTACGAAAGTTTCTGAGACCAAACACGCGCACAGTCTGGAACAGACCATGCAAGACAAACAGACGGATGGACAGAGGCAGCAGCACAGTGCCCTACAAAATGTGCATTGCTGGCCAATCACCAGGTCGGTGGCGAGTGAGCGTCCCGGCTCTAGTCACTGGCTCAGAGTCACATGCTCTGCATGGTACACCTAGCAAACCCACAACAGCGGCCTCAAGCACCGAGCGATGGCCTGCACATCCAGGCCACCAGCCGCGCATCCACCCAGGCGCCGGCGCCCGGTCCGCACGCACCCAGTCCAGGAACGGCCCAGCCGCACATTCACCCAGGCTTCATGCCCGGGCCGGGCACGCCTCAGTCCAGGAACGGCCCAGCCGCACGTTCACCCAGGCGCCGGCGCCCGGGCCGGGCGCGCCTCAGTCCAGGAACGGGCGCAGGTCGGCGCCGGGCGGCAGCGCGGGCGCGTCCACGACCGCGACCAGGGCGGCCGCCGCGGCGACCGCCCGCGTCGCGTCCAGGAACGCGTGGTACTCCGGCAGCTGCCACCAAGCGTTGAGCGGCGGCGGCGGCGCGCCGGGCCGCACGTGCTGCGTGTGCAGGCGCGCGACGCAGGCGAGCATGCGCGCCAGGTAGCCCTCGTCGCGCTGCAGCCGGAAGACGGTCATGCCCTGCGCCGCGCGCCGCGCGCCGCCGCGTGTCTCAGCGCGGGGGTGCTGCCATTTTTTAGGGTTAGGGTAGGGCCGCACGTCGCCCTACGCACGAGCCTCGCCTCTTGAGGACGTCATGGGTGTGCGGCGGGGATGCGCCGCCGCGACGTCTCGGCCGTTGCTACGGACCAGGTGACCAGGTCATCAGGCCCCCGCTGCGCTGGGCGTGCAGGCGCGCGCGCTGCGTGCGCCCGGCCGGGCGCGCGCGCCTTTGTGGCCGAGCGGCTGCAGAGCAGCACGCTGGGCGCGCCCGTGGCCAGGCACTCCAGCTGCAGCTGCGGCACGCAGCGCGCCGGCACCTGCGGGGCAGGGACGCGCCGGTGACCGGGCAGGCGTGAGCCGCGCGCCGTGGCTCCCGCGCGGCGAGCGCCCGCCCGCCAGACGGGTCCGCAGTGTGCGCCATGCGTCAGCCCTGCGCCCTGGCTCCCCAAGCCCCTGCCCTGCCCAGTCGGAGCGGACTGCCGCCGCTGGCTGACCACGCCCCCTTGCGAGCGGCCCCGCGGGCCCAGGGCGGCCACAGAGAGCCAGGGCGCGGAGCAGGGCTGGGGCGCGGAGCAGGGCCGCGCGAGGGTAGCAGCAGCAGCAACCCTTGCTCACCTCGACAACGCACAGCCCATCAACGCTCGCGTTTTGCACACGCTCATGGGCGCGGCGCGGGCAGGCGCGCGCGCCTGCTGCATCGGGCCGCGGTCGGCGACGCCGTACACGCTCGTGCGGTGGCCCTTGCGGCTGCGCCGCGTCCTGAGCCTAAACGGGCACACCGACTTGACCTCCACCGGCTCCAGCACCTCGCCGGCGCCGTGCAGCAGCACGCCACCGCCCGCGTCGGCCGCCGCAGCCCCGCCGGCCGCCCCCGCCGGCGCCGGGCCAGCTCCGGCAGTCGCAGCGCCGCCGGCGTCTGCGCCGCCGCAGCGCCCCGTCGCAGCTGTCAGCCCGGGCGCCGCCGCCACAGGGACCACCTCGGCGCCGGCCGCGCCCTCGGCCGCGCCCGCCGCGCGCGCGCGCGCGGCAGCGGCCGCCGGCGCCGGCCGGCCGGGCGCGCGGTTGGCGCCGCCATGGCGCAGCAGCGCGTCGGGCGAGGCGCCCATCGGCGGCAGGCTGCCGGGCGGCAGCCCGAACGCGGCCTCCAGCGGGCCGGGCTCCAGCCAGAACAGGCCGGCCTCCTCCAGCGGCGGTGCGGCCGGCCCCGCGGCCGCGTGCAGCGCGAACAACGCCGCCGCCTCCTGCGTCTTCCCCCACGCGCCGCTCACGCGCTGCTGCCCTGCGCGCGCGCGCAGCCGGCGGTCTCGCGCAAACACTACAGGCTTTCCCTGTGCTGGCCCTCTCGGGACCGCGCAGGCTGCGGCCCTGGCCGCGGCACGTGGCGCTCTCTGAGATCTGCTTGAGCTTTGCCACTACAGGACGACACAGGTGCATCCCTGGGCGCGCACACACGGCGGCACGCAGCCAAGGGGCACAAAGTGGCGTTCTGAAGCAGTGCCGACCAGGCCTCGGAGGCTCACCGTCAGCCGCAGCCATGGTGCACCGCTTGCGGCGCTCGGCGCGGGCGGCGGCCTCGGCGGCGGGCGCCGCGACGGAGCTCGCGCCCGGCGCCGGCCGGGCCCTCCTGTCCTGCACACAAGGTGTTGGATCGTCCAGGCCGTTGAGCGCCAGAAGAAGCGGAAGTGTTGGAAGAAGCGGAAGGTATGCCTGACACAGGCGCGCCTCACGACATCAGGATAGGGAGGGCAGGGTCACGGCAACAGGCAGAACGGGCCAGGCGCGTCTCTCGGCAAGAGGCAGAGCGGGCGCGACCGCTCACCTCTTCCGCATGGCCGCCGCCGCCCGCGCGCGCAGCCGCTGCGCCGGAGCGCAGCGGCTGGCCTGCGGGCGGCGCCGCGGCCGGAGCGCGCGCCCCGCGCGGCGCCTGCCCCGCGCCGCCGGCGCAGCGGTGCAGCGGCAGCCGCAGGTTGGCGTGCGCGGCCAGCAGGCGCCGGTGCCCCACGAAGGACGGCGGGACGTCCAGCTTGCGCGCGGCGGCCGGCTCGTAGAAGCCCAGCGCGGCGTTGAGCTGGCCGGTCGTCAGGCAGCCGCGGTGCAGCGCGGCCCAGAGCGCTGTGTCCTGCCGCACTAGCCTGCGCGCGACAGGGGCGCTCGAGGCTGCGCGGCTGCGAGGTGGCGTGTAGAGCCAGAGGACTGCGGGCCGGCCTCGCCTGTAGGTGGGCGGGCCGGCGAGCTGCGGGCAGGGCGGCAGCGCCGCGAAGCAGGCGCTCATGCCGCGCAGCTCCTCGAAGGAGATCGCTCCCCAGAACAGGTTGGGCACCGCGCCTGCAGGCGTCCCCATCAGCGGTCTGCCGCAGCACAGCTTGAGCAGGCGCGGGAAAGCACGGGTCGACGCGCCCTCCATGCTCCCGCGCGCAGGCCAGCGTCGTGCACTCCCACCTGTGTCCAGCAGGCGCTATGCCCTCGTGGCGGTCCATGGGCCCATCCGCCAGTAGGTCTGTCCCTGGAGACCTTGTTGGCAGATGAGAACCGTCTGAGCAGCCCTACCTGGAGTTACAGCCTTGTAACAGCACCCAGCTTGCACTTTTCTGTGTGACCTGCTCAGCTGACCGGCGCAGAGGGCAAGCATGCCGCGCTGTGCGATGCGTGACAGGCGGGCTGTTGCCCGCAGCGCTCTGCTTCGTCACACATTTGCAGCGGTGCTGAGCTGTGACCATGTTGCCTCTGTGCGCTGTCCGCTTGGCGCCTCTCTGTCAGGGCGCCGCACAGGTGTGCTGACAGCCACTCACTCAGCAGGAGGCAGGCACCACGGCTCCCGTTGCAAGTGCGGCGCCCTGGCGGGACGCACCCCTCTGGCGTGGGGCATCCAGGTTTGCCTAGCCAGATGCGTAGCTTGTTGGCGATGCAGCACTTTTTCAACACCTCCAAGGAGGATAGCGGTCTGAAAGTAAGCGCGCTCTGCCAGCGCGGGATGGCACAATAGCACTGCTCTGGGACTCTGTGTGCCCTGGGTCACGCGGCTGCAAGAACGCACAGGCCCAACGGCCTGGTGGCTTCGGCACCTGGCCGTGTGGCTGACGGCGTCGCATAAGACGTTGCCTGCAGAGTGCAGCTGCTGCGCCCTGGTCCTGCTTCAGGCATGCCGCAGAAACGCTGCTTTGCGCCGCAGGCTGGCCTCCCAAAATCCCTTGCTCTGGTAAACGCAGGCGCGCGCTGCAAATGCCGAGGAGGGCCAGGCGGGAGGGCAGCGCAGCGCAGGCAGCACGGCCGAGGCCGTGCAGCCCATGGGCGCACGCAAGGGCCGCAGCGCGCGCCACCAGGCAGCCACAGGGCTTTTGTTGGCGGCGCACGCGGAAGTATAATATGTGCCTGTTGCACACATATAATATGTGCCTGTTGCACACATATGCTGGCCAGACGAGGGAGGAAAGGTGCTCCAGGTGCGCAGGCACATGTGGGGCTGAAACCCTGGGGGGCACCTCTTGTTTGAAGTGCCTGCGGAAGTCCAGAGCGCAATTCACGGTCACCAGCAGCCCACAGCAGCCCACCATCACCTGTTGCGTAGGCGGCCTACAAGCTGACCCGGACCAGCAGGCTCTGGAGGGCTGCTGCTGCGCGGAGTGGGACGCTTGTGGTGGGCCTGAGCGGAGGGGCTCCAGGCCGCACGGAGCTCGTGTGCAGCGGCTGTGAGCAACGTGATGCGGTGCGCTGGCCCGGGCGAGCGGAGCCCACGGGCCCATTTGTGCCCGTTGTGGGGATCGTGCTGTCATGCTTGCCGGGCGTCCCTGCGGACGCCATGAGCGGGCCGTCCCGGGCCCTCAGGGGCAGGCAGGCGTGCAATGCTGCTCGCCTGCTTCAGTCTGAGCGGGCAAGCGGGGAGGCTGAGCCCGGGGCTGGGCTGGAGGGGGCGTCCTAGCATGCGGGGGCTGAAGCGGCCTGCTGGCTTGCCCCGCAAGGCTCCGGAGGCCCAGTGCCTGCAGCACTGCACAGACGCAGCGTGTTTGGTCAGCGGCGCGGGCGCGGGGCGCGCGCAGGTGTGCACGCCCGGACATGGTGCTGGCTGATGCCGCTGCGCGCCGCGGTACGCACCGCAGCTCCCAGCCTCCCCGCGCTCCCTGGCACCTGCAATTGCGCCTGACCTGCGCTGACCTGCGCTGCCGCCGCGCGGACAGAAGCGCCTGCCGCGACCAAGCCGCGCCAGGGCGCGAGCGCGAGGACGCAGGGGTCACACTGCGGCCTGGCAGTCAGCAAGATGGTGTGCGCCCGGTCCTCCCCACCCTGCGCGGGCTCCATACAGCGCGTCTGTCAGTTGTGAGCAGCGAAGGGGCCGGGGCAGAGGTCGCGTACTTGCGCTCCAGCCAAGGTTTGACATCCGGCGCGGGATGGCTGGACGCACGGCTGGCGTGCCACGCGCAGGCACGCGCGCCGTCACAGGCACGCGGTGTCACGACGCTCGACCCGTCCGTGGGCGCGAAGCGCAAGGAGTGGCTGCGGGACTACATCTCGCACGGCTCCGCGGAGGAGCGCGAGCTCCTGGCGCGCCTGCAGCGCGGCGCACCCGCGGGGGGCGCCGGCCGCACGGCTTGCCGCGCGCTCCTGCCGCAGCTCGCGCCCCTGGCGGGCCCGCGCGGCGCCAGCGACCTGCTCGCGCCGGGCGTGGACGCCGGCGCCGAG
>JAABUJ010000249.1_pt1 | contig 117516 bp, 116 predicted proteins | sample 5559131 | NCBI WGS metagenome assembly JAABUJ01 (sample SAMN10711875, study PRJNA513366) | rock metagenome | isolation source: Antarctica rocks | place: Antarctica: Victoria Land, Mt New Zealand nord | collected 2016-01-07
AAACCGGCCGGCGGCGGGGGTCATAACCCGCCGTCCCGAAGAGCCGTATACGACCAGCGTACGTACGGTTCTGTGGGAGCCGGGGCGGGCAACCGCCCCGGCTACCCGAGCGCGCGTGGGCGCGGGCGCCCCTCCGGAGACCCCGCGGCCGGGATCGTGGAGCGGTGGCCATCGCTGGGCGCCTGTCCGCTCGCGGTCCGGTGGCTTGAGCTGCAGCAGGATCTCGGGCGCTCGCCGCGGACGATCGAGGCGTATGCCCGATCGCTGGTCGACTACCTCGGGTTCTGCGAGCGACGACGCATTGATGTCGCGCGCGTGGGGCGAGCGGAGATCGCGGGCTATGTCCGCGACCTGCGAGAGCGCCCCGGCCGGCACGGCGCGAAGGTGGTCGCGCTCAGTTCGGGCGCTGGGCTGGCGAACGCGACTCTCCAGCTGCGGGTCACGGTCGTGCGTCTGTTCTACGACTTCCTCGTGGAGGAGCGGGTCCGTGACCGCAACCCCGTCGGCCGCGGCTACCGCGCGAGCGACGGATCAGCTGGTCGGCGGGGATTGGTGCCGCGTGTCTCCTCGCTCCCGTGGATCCCGACCGATGCGCAGTGGCGCGCTGTGCTGGAGGTCGCGGCGGGTGAGTCGCTGCGGAACCGGTTGATGTTGGCGCTGGCCTACGACGCGGCGCTGCGCCGGGAGGAGCTGTGTTTGCTTGCGACCGATGATCTCGATCCGGCGCACCGCATGCTGCGGGTGCGGGCGGAGACGACGAAGACGCGACGGGGGCGGATGGTGCCCTATTCGGCGGTCGCGGGTCAGCTGCTGGCCGGGTATCTCGCGCACCGCCGTCAAATCACGACCGCTAGAGGTGCGTTGTTCGTGTCGGAATCGCCGCGGAACCGTGCGGGCGGGGTTTCGCCGTGGACGTGGTCGAAGGTGGTGCGCTCGATCGCGGTGCGAGCCGAGGTGCCGGCGTTCAGCACCCACACGCTGCGGCATCTGTGCCTGACCGATCTTGCGCGCTCGGGATGGGAGCTGCACCAGATCGCTTCGTTCGCAGGGCATCAGAAGACGGACACGACGCAGCGCTACATCCATCTCTCCGGTCGGGATCTGGCGGACCGGCTGGCGAGCGGGATGACGCAGATCCATGCGCAGCGGGTCGCGCTGATTGGCGAGGTGCTCTCGTGACCGCGCTAAGCGCCGCCTCGCTGGCGCCGCAGCCGAGGTGGACGCAGCTGATCTCACCGGCGGTCTATGACCGCACCCTCGCGTTGAGCCGGTCCGAGCGCCGAGCGCTTGGGCTGATCGAGGATCGCCCGGGCCGGTGGCCAGCCGGTGTCGCCGACGAGCTGTCGCGATTGGTCGCTCCGATCAACGACGTGCTCGCGGTCGCCGGCTTGAAGCCGCGTTCGTGGGCCGGTCCGTTCACGCGCGGGGATCTGCTGGCCGCGATGGGGCGGGAGGGTTCGGCGTTCTGGGGGTGGGACCGCGGGCAGTGGGAGCGCACGGTCGCGATGACCGACGTGAACGTCCGCCAGCTCGTGATCGCCGTCGCCTACCTGCTGTGCGGGATCGATGATCTGCACTGGGGGATCCGCGGGTTCAAGTGCCGGCTGTTCTGCCGCCGCGTGTTCGGACAGGCGGCGGTCGAGGCGACGCTCGATCGCGTGCAGGCGCACCTGGACACGCTCGGTTACGCCGCGGTGCTGCAGCGCCCGAACCTCCAGCGCGCATTGTGCGAGCTGATGCTCGCGGCGCGCAGCCCGCTGCTTGAGGATCTCGCTACTCGGCCTGAGCTGTTGGTCGAGCTTCGCGCGCGCGAGCAGCACAACGCCCGGCGAGCCGGGGTGGAGCAGCTCGCCCGCACGCTCGTTGACATGGGGGTGCTGAGCGCGCCGCCGTTCGGTGCTCGGCCGACGCGGGAGGAATGGCTTGAGCGCAGCCGCGCGGGCGCGCTGGACGTTCCCGAGCCGTGGCTGGAATCGGCGCAACGGTGGTTCTTGACCTCGACGCTGTCGCGCTCGAGCCGGACGCAAACGTATTTCGCGTTGATCAAGATCGGCCGCTGGCTCGCCGAAGAGCACCCCGACCGCGCTGACCCCGGCTTGTGGGATCGGCAGCTCGCCGCGGCATGGATCGCACGGGTCGACGGGATGCTGGTCGGGGAGTTCTCCCGCGCTCCGAACACCGACTACATGCGCGCCCGATCCGGCGGCCCGCTGCTGCCGCGGACCAAGGCGCATTTGATGTGGGCCCCTCGACGGTACTTCAACGACCTGCAGGAGTGGGAGTGGATCGACCGGCGGTTCGACGCGCGGCGCGCGTTCGCGCTGCCCGGCTCGATCGCCTCCCTGATCGGCCCGGCGCCCCGGGTGATCGCCGACGAGGTGTGGGCGAAGCTGATGTGGGCCGGGCTGAACCTCACGATCGAGGATCTCCCCACCCATGCCAGCACTACTGGCGTGCCGTGGTATCCGCTCGAGCTCGTTCGGGCGATCACGCTGATGTGGCTGTTCTCCGGCCTGCGGACCGACGAGATCATGCGGCTGCGGGTCGGAGCGATCCGCTGGCAACACCCGCCGGGCGAAGCCGACGACACAGCGCGGGTCTGTCTGCTCGACGTCCCTGTGAACAAGACCTCGACCGCGTTCACCAAACCCGTCGATCCGCTCGTCGGCGACGCGATCGAGCGCTGGGAAGCCGCTCGGCCGGCGCATCCGAAGTTCACCGACGGCAAGACCGGGGAGCTGGTCGACCTGTTGTTCTGCTTCCGCGGCCAGACGCTTGGGTCCAACTATCTGAACCGGGTGCTGGTCCCGCTGCTGTGCCGCAAGGCCGGGGTTCCGCGCGAGGACGTTCGTGGCGCGATCACCGGCCATCGCGCTCGGGCGACGATCGCGACGCAGCTCTACAACGCCAAGGACCCGATGACCTTGTTCGAGCTGCAGGCGTGGCTCGGGCACAGCTCACCGCACTCCACCCAGCACTACGCGCGGATCACGCCGGCCACGCTGACGAAGGCCTATACCGACGCCGGCTACTTCGCCCGGAACGTCCGCACGATCGAGGTGCTGCTCGACCGAGACGCGATCACCAGCGGCCGGGTCGGCACCGAGGGTGGCCCGTTCGAGTTCTATGACCTCGGGCACGGCTACTGCTCCTACAGCTTCTTTGAGCAGTGCCCGCACCGAATGGCGTGCGCCCGCTGCGACTTCTACATCCCCAAGCCGTCCAGCGAGGCGCAGCTGCTCGAGGCCAAGGACGGGCTACAGCGGATGCTCGTGGAGATCCCGCTCACCGACGACGAGCGCGCCGCGGTCGAAGGCGATGACAGCGCGATCGACCGGCTCATCGACCGGCTGGCAGACGTTGCCACCCCAGCTGGCCCATCGCCTCGTGCGCTGACTCAGACCACGGGGCGCGAGCTACCCGTGCTGCCGTCCACCCCTCCGGCCAAGCCGGCTTACGAGAGTCCGAATGCGGCTCGTTAAACCTGTGGGCTTCTCTGACGGGTCGCTACGGGATGGACTCGCGCACGACGCCGACTCGGGGCCAGCGCTGCGCGATGCGCTTTTGCGCGAGTCGCCGCTCGTACTCCGTGACTGTGACGCGGGTGGGGTTGCGTCGATGCACCAGTCCGAGGAGATCGTCGAGACCGTGGGGGGCGAGGATCTCGATGCGATCTTCGGCGTCCAAACGGACGGCGATCGCGGTGGCAGTCTCGGGAAACGTGGCGACCGCCTCGCCGGCAGACCGAAACGGCTCGACCTGAAGGCCGAAGACGCGCGGATACCAGACGTGAACCGCTGCCTGGTTGTTGGCCTCCCACGGCAGGTCCGGCAGTCTCGTCCTCAGCGCGTTGGTGACCTCTCGGTCGCGTTCCTCACTCAGGTCGGCGGCGTCGAAGAACAGCAGGTCGATGTCGGCCAGCGGCGTCGGGACGCGCTTGTCGTGGAGGCGATCCCATGCGGCGTTGCGGATCGCCCCGGCGGCGATCCACCAGTCCGGAGCAGCCACGTCGCGGGCCGCCTCGAGTGCCTGCATGAACCAGCTCGTTTCGCGCAGGATCGCCTCCAGCTCTGGGGCCCTGTGCTCGGCCTGCTGCAGCAAGGGAAGCACGTCGCGCAGGTCGTCGGTCTCGATCGTGATGTGGGCAGCCGCGCGCGCGTCTTCGGTCGCGTTCAACGCGATGGCCAGGCCGACGCGACGAAACAACGGCACGTCCGAACGCGAGTCGCCGACCGCGGCGACCTCGCTCATCTCGACGCCACGCCGGCCGCACCAGTCCTCGACAAAGCGCAGCTTGTCGTGCTCGTCGAAATGGCGGGCGACATGGCCCGTGAGCACCCCGGCCTGCTCGGACATCTCCGTGCCCGACGCGGCAGCGAACGGATGACGCGCCTTGAGCAGCTCACCGGCGAAGCTCCAGGTGATCGTGGCCAGCAAGAGCTGGCTCCCTGTCTGCGCGATGGCGGCCAGGCAATCGCTCATCCCGCCTATCCACGGCGCGCGTTCAAGCTCGGTCCACACCTCGGCGCGGGTGCGGCCAGCGAACCATCCGGCCGAGATATCTGCCACGACCTGGTTAGAGATCTCGTGCGCGAGGAAGCGGCGCTCAAGCTCGGCAATCTCGGCCTCGCGACCCATACGTTCCGCGAGGTACAGAGAGACCGTCGTGCCGCGCAACAGCGTGCCATCGAGATCGAAGACCACGACCGGGAAGCGCGAGCTCATCAAGCAAAGCTAGTGCTTGGGGGCATCGAGTTGCCACACGTCGACTCCGCGCCCGAGACTGGGGTTGGCGACCTGGCGCTCGATCGTCATGCCGAGCTTCGCGGCTACTCGCCGGGAGCGGAGGTTCTCGGGATGGACGATCGAGATCAACTCGGGCAGCTCGAGGTCCGCGAACGCGCGGTCGCGGACCGCCTGCGCGGCCTCAGTCGCGAGACCCTGGCCCCACGCTCGCCGGGCCAATCGCCAGCCGAGCTCCGGGCGAGCCGCAAGCTCGGGAAGGAACGTCGGATACGCGATGCCGACGAATCCGATGAACTCGCCGCGCAAGTCAGCTTCGCGTCCTTCGACCGCGAAGAACCCGAACCCGTGCTGTTCCCAGTGCCGGGTGACGCGCTCATACCACGTCGCCAGACCCGGCTTGTTGTTCAGATAGCGCAGGACTTCGGGATCCCGATTGATCTCCGTCATCGGCGCTTCGTCGTCTTCACGCCAACGCCGCAAGACCAACCGGGAAGTTGTCAGCTCTGCCAACTGCACCGCTACCAGGCTACGGAGACGCGGTCCACGAACTGTTTCCGCCAGCACGGCCACAGCACCGACGATCGCTACCAGGTCTCTGCGGTGGCGCCTTACGCGGTCCCGTCTGGTCCTTGCGGTGAGGCGGTGGGGGTTGCCTCGCCCACTGTCGCCGGCGGCGGCCGGATCGCTTCAAGGTCGCTCCGCTCCCTTCCCCTCACTACCGCTCGGTTCCGCTCGGCCGCCTGGCCGGCGTTTCGGGCTTTGTCAACCACCGGATCCCCACAAGGAGGGAACCAAACATGAGCGCAACAGCTCCCGCCGTTAACCAGGTCGCGTTGGTCGGAAATCTGACCGCCGACCCAGTCCTCAAGCAGCTCGATGAGGACCGCAAGGTCTGCCAGCTGCGGCTCGCGGTCAACGACCAGAAGGACAAGCCGATGTTCATCGACATCGCCACCTACGGCGCCCAGGCCGAGGCCTGCGCGAAGTACCTGGCCAAGGGCCGCGCCGTCGCCGTCACCGGCCGGCTCGTCTACCGAGAGTGGGACGACAACGGCACCCGCCGCAGCCGCCACCACATCGTCGGGCGCGTCCAGTTCGGCGGCAAGCCCGACGAGGAGCCCGCCGAGACCGAGTCCGCCACCGAGGAGGTCGCTGCCTTCTGACGCAGTCAGCAGTGGAGCGCCGGCTGTCACCGGCGCTCCACTCGCCTGCGCAGAGCGATCACACCGCCGCCATGCCAGAACCGCATCCAAACAGGCCACTCGACGCTCCGCGCCGCACGCGCGCCGGTTCGCTGGTTGTCGAGGCCACAGACCTTCTCGTCGGCGACCGCATGGAGTTCTCCGGCGCCGCCCGGCGCCTCTGGTGGCCGATCGCGACGATCGAGGACAAGCCAAAAGACCCGCGTGATCACGCTCGACACCGGCTACGGACAGCGACCCGTCATCCGCGTCCCCAAAACGACCCTCGTCGCACGAGCGCCTCGCCAGGACGAGCAATGAAGCCTGCGATCCACCACGGCCTTGCGCCGGTCACCCACAACGGATCCGCGCCGCACAAGCACAACGACAGCAAGGAGACAGCCCGATGATCACCGTCCAGGGCCCACCCACCAGCCAATTCCAAGTAATGCACCTAACCGGCAGGCTCACCCAGGACGTCACCGTGCGCGAGCACGGCGACACCAAGATCGCGCAGCTGCGGCTCGCCGTGGCGCGCGGCCGCGACAAGAACGGCGAGGACCGCGGCGCGGACTTCGTCGACGTCGTCTGCTTCGGACGCCAGGCGCAGGTGTGCGCCGATTACCTCGCCAAGGGGCGGCGCATCGCGGTCGACGGCCGCCTGCACCACGACGAGTGGGAGTCCGACAACGGACGTCGGCAGAAGCTCGAGGTGATCGCCTCGAGCGTCGAGTTCCTCGACGCCCGCAAGGCCGCCGACGATGAGTCCTCGGAGGAGGCCGAGCCGGTCGCCGCGTAACGACGGTCGGGCACAGCGGGACGCCCGAGCCAGGGGCGTCCCGCCAGCCCGCTCAACCCGAAGGAGAGCGCAATGAGAGACCAAGCAAATAGCACCCCTGAGGGCGCCATCGACGTCGTCCGGCAACGATGCCCAACCGCTCGAGTCTCCACCGTGCTGCCGCTCGCGCTCATCGAAGAACTCGACCGAGCGCGCGGCTTCGTGTCGCGCTCGACCTACCTCGCGCAAGTGATGGACGCGGCGATGACGCGCGAGGCCCCGCGCCCTCCGGACACCGCCGCGGGCGCTGACCTTATCGACTCAATGGCGGACCGCCGCTACCGGCAGCACGTCCGCAGCCTCGAGCTGGCCGAAGGTCGGGAGAGCTCGCGATGAGCGCGTCAGCCACCGCGGGCCTGGGCCTCGACGCCTCAGATGATCGCCGCCGCTGCGCGCCGGCGGTGGGGGACGCTCGAGCCCCCGACCCGCAAGGACCGTCAGCCGTGCCGACCACTTTCTACGAACACCTTGCCGCCGCCGAGCGGGCTCGCCGCGCGCGCCTCCGCCGGTTGTGGCAAATGACAGCCGAGCAACGCGTCGCGGCCATGCGCCGTGGCGAGCTGACGCCCGAGCAGCTCGCCGCCTGGAGCGGCCGGCATCCGGAGCAGATGCCGATCCTCAACGGCGAGTTCTGGTGGATCGCGATCAACACGCCCGAGGTGTGCGAATGACCGCCCGGTCCCGATCGCAAGAGTTCCCCTGCGCGTTCGCCTACGAGCACACCGACATCCCCGCCCGGCTGACCATCCGCGAGTGGCGTGAGCTGGCCGCGCAGCAGAGCCGACGCCGCCGGCGGCTGCTGGCGCTGTGGAAGCGATCCAGATGATCGGCTGGCGCGTGATCGTCACCGAGCGGCGCACACGTGGGCTCGTCGACAGCGACGGCATCACGTACGTCAGCCCTTCGCAGACCGAGGAGCAGGCGCGCTCGCTGATCGCGCTGCTCGCTGGCGCCGGCGTCAACGGGAGCGGCCCGTGGCGCCAACCGGTTGCAGGCGGCCAGCGAATCATCGAACTCCAGGCCAAGCGATGACCGCTCCCGACGTTCGCGGCCAGCAGCTCGACCGCTACCTGCAGACGATCGCCGACGGCCGCCGCGGCGGCGAGCTGCTTGAGATTCGCTACGCCAGTGGGCGCGACGGCATGCGCCGCCTGTTCGTCGCCGCCCGCCGCCTAGACGTGGCCGCGCGAGCGATCAGCTCGCTCGCGCCCCGCACCGACGTGTACTGCGGGGTGCTGCTGCGCACCCGCCGCGCCGGCGGGCGCGACGCCGTGACCAGCTCGCACCTCGCATTCGTGGAGATCGACGCCGTCGACGCGCTCGACCGGCTGCAGCGGTTCCCCAAGCCGCCGAGCATGATCGTGAGCTCGGGCAGTGCTGGGCACGCGCACTCCTACTGGACTTTGCGCATCCCTGTCACGCCGGTCGCGCTCGAGCAGGCCAATCGCGCACTCGCCGACAACCTCGGTGCCGACCTGGCGAGCGTCGACGCCGCCCGCATCTTGCGTCCCGCCGGCACCGTCTCTCACAAGCATCAGCCGCCCGCGCCGGTCGAGCTGCTGCACCTCGACCGGGCCGCCCGCTACGAACTCGCCGAGCTCGTCGACGGCCTCAAGCAGGCACCGTCAGGACCGGCCGCAGCCGCCGGCGGCAGGGAGTCGCCTCCCCGCACCGAACTCGACGAGCTGCTGCTCGCGATCCCCGCCGCCACGTACGTGCGAGACCTCGCCGGGCTTGAGCCGCGCGGCACCGGCAAGGTCAATTGCCCGTTCCATTCAGACGAAACGCCCAGCCTCCAGCTCTACAAGGACGGCACCTTCTACTGCTACGGATGCGCCGTTGGCGGTTCGATTTACGACTTCGCCGCGCACCTGTGGAGCCTTGACACGAAGGGCCGCGCCTTTCTCGAGCTCCGCGCGCGGCTCGCGGACACGCTCGGGTCACGCATCACCTCCGGCTCGTGACCAGCACCCGCCGCTCGCGCGCCGACCTCCGCGCTACGGTCAACTGCCGTGGCGAACCTCACCGGCGAGCTGTCCATGCAGGTGACCGTCGACGGCCGCGCGCGGCCGGCGCACTCGCGCTACGCCTGGAGCGCCGGCGGGCTCGTGCTGACGATCGCGACCGTGCTGCCCGAGCCCGGGCTGGCGTTCGAGCTGATCTCCACCTACACCGGGCACGCAGACACTGACACCATCGCCACTCACCTGACGCTCGGTTACGGCCGGGAGGGCGAGATCGACAGCTGCCGACACCCGAACGAGCAGCTGAACCCGGTCGAGCTGGCGCGCGCCTGCGCGTATGACCACGCGAGCTGTTTGATCGACGCACTCTCAGACGCTGCGCACGTGGCCCGGGCGGAGCTGGACGAGAACACGTTCAGCGAGCTCGAGCGCGTCGAGTAGCGCACCCGCGGCGCCAGCGGGGCCGGCCCCTCCCAATGTTCGCACCCTGGCGGGTGCGTGGGGTCGGGGAACCGGCCCCGCCGCCCAGGGAGGGCCACATCTCGAAGGAGTCTCCGAATGACCGTTTCCACCGCTCGCGTGCTGATCGCCGAACAGAACGATGTCGCGCGCCAGTTCCTCACCGACAACCTGGACGCGGACGGCTACCGGCCCGTCGGCGCCTCCGACACCGCGGCTGCGCTCGAGCTGCTCGCCGGGTCATTCGATGCGCTGATCGTCGACGTCAACGGCGAGACCCTCGGCCTCGTCGACGCCATTCGCTCAGAAACCCGTCCGGAGCTGGACTCGCAGCTACCGATCCTGGTGCTCTCCTCCCAGGCGGAAGAGCTGCACCGCACGCGGCTGCTGGAACGCGGCGCCGACGACGTGCTCTGCAAGCCCTACTCCTACCCCGAGCTCCGCGCCCGCCTCGCGGCGCTGCTGCGCCGTGCACACGCCCGCCACACACCGCACGTGCTCCGCGCCGGGTCGCTACGGCTGGACGTCCGGTCCCGCCGCGCCTGGGTTGGCGAGGTTGAGATCGAGCCGCTGCGCGGCAAGGAGTACCAGCTGCTGCTGATGCTGATCACCGAACCCGAGCGCGTGTTTACCCGCGAGGAGCTGCTGCGCAGCGTCTGGGGTCTGGGCTCGTACGCCCGGACACGGACGCTGGACTCGCATGCAGCCCGGCTGCGGTCCCGGCTGCAGATCGGCGGGGACCGGTTCGTCCGCAACGTGTGGGGCGTCGGCTACCGGCTTATAGATGGGCAATTGGGTTGCATCTGATGCAACTGGGCAGGAGGCGGGTCGGCCGGGTCGCGGGCCGCCCCTCCCCCATGTTCGCACCCTGCCGGGTGCGTGAGGGGTTGGGCAACGGCCCCGCGCCCGGCGAGGCCCCGATCAAATATGGGAGGGCCTGATGGCCACCACCACACCCGCCACCGGCGGACTCACTATGCCGCTCGAGCGGATCCATGTCCCCGAGAACGTGCGCGCGCTGAACACCGAGCACGTCAGCGCGCTCGCCGCGTCAATCGCGCTGCAGGGGATGCTCGTTCCGATCGTCGTCTGCCCCGCACAGCGCGAACTCGTCGCGACCGGCTTCGAGTACGAGCTCGTCGCCGGTTTTCACCGCATCGCGGCTGCCGGCAAGCTCGGGCTCGCCGAGGTGCCGGCGGTCATCCGCGACAGCGCGGGCGAGCAGGCGGACAGGGCCGTCGAGAACATAACGCGGCTCGCCCTTCGAGCCGACGAGGAGGCGGCCGCAGTCCACGCGATGCTCGACAAGGGCCTGACCGAGGACGGTGCGGCGCAGGCGCTCGGCTGGCCCAAGGCCAGGGTGACCGCGCGCGTGAAGCTGCTTGAGCTACCCGAGCGCGCCCGGGAGTTGGTCGGAGCCGGCGTTGTTCCGCTGTCCGCCGTCGATCAGCTGCGTGCGATCGGGAAGGTCAGCGCCCAGCTGCTCGAGGTCCTCGTCGACTACGTCGCAGACCATCAAGACGGCGCCACGTGGGCAGCCAGCCAGCTGGTCTCAGATCCCGGCTACGTGCTCGGGAACGCGCTGCGCGAGACCGACAGCAAGGTGTTCGCCGCCTACCTTCACCAGCTCGACCCCCGCGAGGTGGAGGAGCTGCGACTGGGGAAGAAGGCCGCGGAGCAACTCGCCGAGGCCGAGAAGCTGCACCGGCAGGTCAACCAGTACGCCTACGGGCCACCGACGATCCGCTTCAGCGAGCAGGACGTCGACGAGGCGCGCGGCGGCGGCGTGCTGATCGAACTCGACCGGTGCACGCCGATCATTGTCGACCGGCCGCTGTATCGGGAGCTTGCGAAGAGAGCGATCAAGCGTGCTGTCGAGGAACTGCAAGAGCGCGCTGAGCGCGCCAAGACCGAGCGCAACCAGACGTCCAAGGAGCGCGGCGCCCACCCCGCGGACCCGGTTGATGATGCCCGTCGGGAACACGGCCGTCGCGTGCGCGAGCTCGCAGAGCAGGCGCACGGCGCGAACCTCGACGTCGGCCGCTCGCTGATGAACAACCTGGCGACCGTCGACCCCGGCGACATAACGGTGGCCCGGTTCTTTGTCTACGGCTTGTTGGGCAGCGACTACGACGGCTCGCCGCACACGCAGTCCGGCGACCTAGTCGCCGAGCTCGCTGTGCGCGGCATCCGCCTCGTGATCGAGGAGTTCCGCGCCGACGTGACCAAGACGCTCAAGAACGGGTCGCGCGGCAAGCTGCGGATCGACTACGGCGATCCCAAGCAGCCCGACAAGCCGATCGCGTGGCTGTGGAAATTCATCGACGGTGCCAAGACTGCCGGCGAGATGTACGGCCGAGCACTGGTCGTGATCGCCGCCGAGCAACACGCCTGCCGTCTCGTCGTGCCCTCGAGCCAGCAGTTCGCCGCCAAGCGGTGGCCGTCTCACAAGGACCACGCCGCCAAGGCGCTTGCGAAGCTCGCGGGGCCGCACCTGCCGGCGACGCTCAAGCAGCTCGAGAAGGCGATCGCCAAGGCTGGGACCGAGCTGCACGAGGCCCAGGAGCGGGCGTACGCCCAGAGCCGCGAGCGGACCGTCGCCGCCCAGAAGTCCAGCGCGCTGGGCGCGGACGGCGATACCAGCACCAGCGCGGAGCGAGGCGAGTTGGACGCCGCCAAGGAAGCGTACGAGATCGATGACAGCGTGGACTCGGACGCTGACGCGAGCTTGTAATCCGAGGGACGTTGCGGGAGGCCACACGAGGACGCCGGGCAGTAGCTGATTACGGCTCCTGACAGCCCCGAACCGCGCCGCAGGCCACGGGGAGGTTCCGCCCGCCTCAGGCCGGGGCGTGGTGCGTGTCCCATGACGCCGGCGGGTCATAAGCAGGCCCGATGCCGCTCACAATATCTGAGTGCGGACTTCTCGAGGGGGGCGAAAACCTGGCTGCGGAAGCTCTTAAAGGATGTGGCGTCGGTCTACTACGTCTGCGACCTTTGCGGACACTTCTGGGCAGAGGACGAACGTCCTCGCCGATGCGAGCGCTGTTGGACGAATGGGACTTGGCTAACACGAGTAGACACGTGTGACGACGCCGAGTCCCGCTCGGAAGGAACTATCCTGCGTCGCCCTGTCGCTGGAAATACGGGGTCAGAGTGACCCGGGCGAACGGCGTGTACTGGGTGCTGTGCATGACGCAAGAGAGCGGCGTCAAGCCGCGGACGACGCTCGCGACGTGCTCAGCCTCCGGGCCGGACGTCTTGCCGACGATGGTGCGCTGAATCTCTCGGATCTGCTCGAGCTGGCCCTGACTAAAGAAGAGTCGGGTCGCCGTGGAACCGCGGACGGCCTCAGGGAGATCACGGGGGAACTGGCTGGCGATGACAACGCCAAGTCCGAAGGCTCGTCCCTCTCGCATGAGAGGGATGAGGAACGGGGAGTCGACCACGCGCCAAGCCTCGTCAAGAACGAGGAGCCGGCCAAGTGTGTGGGTCTGGGTCTGACGCAGTAGGTAGTTGTGCAAGGCCATCAGGAAGAACTCGGCAACCGAGTTCTTCACCTCATCGCTGGGGAGTTGGCCGAGGCGAATGACCGCGCTCGCGTCGAGGAACTCTTCGAAGTTGGCTGCTTCCGCGTCGGTTGCAAAAAGCCCGAGATCGAAGATTGGCGAGAGCCGACCGAGGAGCGGCTCATTGGCCTTTTCGTCGGCGAGTTCGTCCTGGACGACGGCGAACGGCGGGAACGGCTTGCCAGGATCAAGCGGCGCCGGGCGCAGCGAGATCCCGGCCCCTTCATAGGCTCGCTTTATCGCTTCCCGGAGTCGAAAGGCCTGCTGGTCGCCTAGCCCATAGATGCGCTTGATGATGTCGCTCACCTGGTAGATGTGGGCCGACGGATTGATGAGGTCCTGTCGTCTGTCCACCGGCGGGGTCAGCGGGTTGAAAGGCATTGGGTTGAAGCTGGCGTCGTACAGCCGGAAGCCCTCGACATCGACGAACGACTCGTCGGAGTAGTCGTCCTTGAAGTCGAGTATGAGCGCCGGGAGCCCTTGCGACCCGAGTTCGGAGACGATTGCCTTGGTCGCTTGGGTCTTTCCTGAGCCGGTCTCACCGGTGATTGAGATGTGTGGGTTGGGGAGCTTCTGGCTCGGCAGGTTGGGATCGAACCAGACGTCGCGAGGCTTGCCATACGTGCCGGGCGTTGTCCCGAGCAGGGCGCGCGGCCGAGTTGCCTCCGATGCTGGCTCGGGTTCAGGCACTGAGCGGACGGGCTCAGTCGCGTCCGGCGCAACGCGGCCGCGTACTTCGCCATCCCCCGGGGTCGCAGGCTGCTCGCCTGGCTCGGCTTCCACAGCGGCAGGCCCGTCGCCGTCGGGTGCCTCTGGCGCGTTCGGCTCCTCGGGCGGAGGCGGATCCTCGCCGGACTGCTCCTGCGGCGGCTCGGGCGGCGGGTTGAGGGCCTCGATGAGTTCCTCGTTGAGTTCGCGCACGCGGGTCGGCACGCTCTGTTCGCCGTCCTCGGCGACAACGGTTCGGTCGTGGAGGGTCGAGGCGTCGACGCCGAGGCGGACGTCGATGAGGTGGCAGCCGACCTCGGCCTTGACCTCGCCGTCGAGGAGTCGCTGCAGGCGATCGGCCCAGAGCTTGCGCTCCTCGGGCGGGTAGACGCCTTTCGTGAGTTCCCGGTACAGATGCTCCCGGAGCACCTCACGCCGGGCGGGTGTCGTAATTAGCTCATCGTCGCGGTCCTCGGCGAGAACGGCGGCGAGCAGGCGCCGGGTGGCCAGCATCTGGTGGACCGCGGGCCCGCCGATGACCCCGTTCTCGATCTTGTACTCGCTCGCCGTCGCCTCGACCGACTTCACCTCGATGACCGTCACCGTGCAGTGGTCATTCGTCCACTCGAACCCGACGAGGTCAGCGCGAAGCGGATCGTCGCTGAGATGCATCCAGCGCCTCGCATCGCGGCTGTCGAGGCTGACGAGCAGGCGGGTTCCGGGCGGCGCGTCCTTGCGGTACCAGCGGGCAGCGATGAGAGTGGCGAGCAGACCCTTGATGCGGCTCTCGTTGGTCTTGCCGGTGTGGTCCGGCTTGACGTTGAGCAGGCCGGAGTCGAGGAGATCGCTGAGTTGCCGGAGTAGGTCATCGAGATCCTCGTCGGTGATGAACGTGTTGTAGTGACGGGCGACCTCGCGCAGTGGGCGGCGAAATGCGGCCGTCGTCCGCGCGAAGGCAGCGACGTCGCGTTCGCCGTCGGTGGCCGTGAAGATGCGCAGCGCGCCAATGGTGAGATCGCGATCGACCTGGCGATCCGCGACGGCGGTCCAGGCGACTCGCTGCGCCAGGGCGTCAAGCGCCTCTCGCAGTTCCTTCTCCTGGTGAACGGCGAGGTACGCGGCCTGGCCGCTTCCCTCAGCGATGCGACCGACGACCTTGTAGTAGGACTCGAACAGCCCGCCCGGCGCAGGCTCGAGTTCGACGGTCTGATGAACGGTGCTGTAGTGGATCCGCCTCGGGATGGCGAGCGGCTGGATGGGATGGGCCGCGGGTCGCGCACGCGTGGTGCGCCCGCCACTCCGATCGAAGACGACAGCGACATGGAAGGGTTCCTCGTCGCCGGGGCCGACCTCGTCGGCAGGCAGGTCGCGCACCTCGAAGGTGAACCTCCGGTCCATATTGAGCGCCCTGAACATTTGCGCGACGCGATCCTCGTCGTCCTCATCGAGCCGGAGCTCAACCGAGAGCCCGGCGACTTGATGTCGGTACACGACGACGTGCGCTCCGTCGATCACGCCGGCGTCGCGAAGGTCCACCATTGCCCGCAGGTAGGCGCCGGCGTCGGGCGGGTCAACGAGTGCGACCCGGAAGCCCGCGCGGGCGTGGGGCTCGAGAGCCAGGTAGCCGGTGAGGAGGTCCGAGATCGCGTCGATGCCGTCGTCACTGGCGCTGCTCTCGACATCATCGGAGAAGTACGGAAGCTGGCCGAGCCGCCCGGCGTAGGTCAGCGAGTTGCCCTGGCCGACGGCAGTTGCGGGGACGTACAGAGAGGTCAGGAAGTTCGGCAGCCGGCGCGCAGCATCGGCGACGAGCGCCTTGTCGCGCTCGTCGAGGCGGTCGCGCTGTGCCTCCACGAGGTCGGCGTATGTAGCGTAGTGCCAGACGAAGAGCGGGTGCACGGGGCTCAGCAGCGCGAAGAGTCGCTCGCCGCCCTTGATCACGATGATGTCCATCAGGAGTAGGAGGCCGACGAGTTCGTCGACGTCGGAGCCCACGGCCTCGAAGATCTCGTCGTAGTGGTCGCGGAGGCCACGAGTCAGGTCCTCGTACGCACCAACGGCGGCGAGCAGCTTTTTGCGCGCCTCGGCGTCAGCGGCGACCACCAGCGGCTCCGTGGTCAGAGCACGGAGGTAGGGAAGAATTGCCGTGCGCGCCGCGTCGTAGGTATCGAAGCGCGTGGCGATGGCCGCCCCGCCCTCGGAGGCCTCTGCGATGTGGTCGAGCACCGTGCGGATGTCGTCGCGCTGCCACTTAGCGATCACGTGCTCTTGGATGTTGAACCGCCGGAGCAGGTCGTCGATGTCGTCGATGTCGATCTGGATCAGTCCGCCGTAGACGCCGTCATCGAGGAGCTTTGCGACGAGGTTCATCACGTCGAGGCGAACAGTGGTGAACGCCTCGGTCGAGGAATCCGCGAGTTGGGTTCGGACCTTCTCGGTGCGCACCGACGTCTCGTCCGCGTTCTCAAGCGTCTGCTGGAGGTTGCCGAGCAACTCCGTCAAGTCATCCATACGGTCAGGATCGACAAGGGCCTCAGAGGCGACATCCGCAGATCGCTCTGTCGCCGGCCGAGGCGGCTTCCCGTTGGGCGGGGAGACCTTCTGGGTGCGCGCCTTGACCAAGCGTTCGGCGTGGTCAAAGTCGATGGTATCCATTGCTCCGCCGGCGGAGCGCGTTCGGTGGAGTTGATCGAGTGCATCGTGGAGCGTGGCTTTTTCAGCGGCGTCGGTCTCAGCCTCGACGACCTGCTTGATCGTGCGGCGGTCCTTCGGCGTCAGCATCTGAAGGCGCTCGACGATCTCGCGGTTCGATAGGAGGCGCTTCTGCATCGCCGGGGCCTTGGGGTTGTCGAAGAGCGTGGGATCGGGCAGCAGCCCGAGACGGTGCAACTCGCGCGACGACGCCGCCTTGAAATCGGCGCCGTCCTTGCCTTCGAGCGATAGGTAGTAGTCGACGAGTTGTCCGAGCCCGACCGCGTGGTCCTTCGCGAGCATCTGCCAGAGGAGCGTCTGGACGTCGTTCTCCCCCGCAGGTCCACCCATGGCGCGCTCGACGAGCACGCGCTTCAGGTCCTGCGAGGTGACGGTTCCGAAGTCCTCGAGTGATGAGAGCTTGGCCTCGTCGCCCCGAGCGACAACCACGATGAGCGCCTCTAGGCCGCGCTCGTTGCGCCAGCGCTCAGCTTGCTCGATCTCGGTGCTGAACACGTCACGGCCGACTTCGACTTCCGTCGCTGCCGCTGCGCCGCCTGGACGCAGATAGGCAATCCGCAGATCGGCAAAGCCCTCCTCCTCGTGCATAGCTTTGAGCCGCTCGAGCAGCGTCTTGGGATCGGGCGAGAGCACGTCCCGCACGATCACGCCAACGGCTCCGGCATACGGCCGCACGGCCTCGGCGATGAGCTCCGCCAGAAGCTGTTCGGGGGTCTTCGTGGCGGCGGTCACACCAGCACCTCGGGTTCGGTCGTCACGATCGTGCGCCCGTCGGCGTAGTTCTTCCCGTAGCCCGTTTCGATGAGCACGTGGCGGAGTGCTGTGACGTTGCGCCGGAGATCCTCCTCGTTGATCGAGGTCGGCGGCCCGAACTGGTCGAGTGAGAGGTTGTTACGGCGGATGACCGGATCATCCTCGGGTCGTCCCACGAGAATGCCGAAGTCTTCCTTGAGACGGTCGAGGAATTCCGGGAACTCGAGCGGATCGTCTGGATCGACAGTGGCGGCCACCAGAATCTCGAGAAACTCGGCGGTCGCGGTGTAGCGCTTCTGGAGCTTGCCACCACGGCCGCTGTTCGCCCACGGCGAGAGGAAGCCGGCGCGGCGCCCGAGTTCAACGAGCGAGCCGATGGGATGCTCACGCGCCTTCGCGAATGCCGCGTCGACGAGGGCTCTGCCAGCGCATCGACCGGTTCGCGATCGCCAGCGGCGTAGGTCTGAAAGTCCTGGACGAGCGTCTCGTCGGCGCCTTGCTCATTGAGCACACTGCGCAACTCGTCCTCGGAGATGCCGGCGCTCTGCACCTCTTCCTTGAAGCAGTCCAGGATGAGGAACTCGATCGCATCGCCGGCGGCTCGCAGGCTGGCCCGGCTGGCGTCGCGCACCGATGTCACCGTGCCATCGAACATGTCGAGGAGTATCGGCGGCCTCGGACGTGCCGGGTTCCGCTCGTTCCAGCGTGAGATGGCGTGCACATGGAGCGCGAAGCATCCGAAGAGCACGAGGCGCCGCAGGGAGTTGAGCTTCGAGCCTGCCATGCGCTCGAAGCGCGCCAGCCGATCGTAGGACTCACGAATCGCTGCCAGCGTGCGCGACTCCAGCCGGCCGTCGGTCACGGCGAAGAGATGCTCAGCCATGGCGGCGCGCACCGCCGCGTCACCGTCCGTGCTCTCCTCGCGGACAGCCCCGAACTGGAGGAGGGGGAGCGCCAGAGTCGTCCAGGCGTCCGTCTCCGACGCGAGCAAGGCGAGCAGGAGATCCGCGGCGCCGTCGGCGTCCCCGAGGTCTGTCTGGAGGAGCCGTGCCAAGAAGAGTCCAGAGCGCCGGTCCGAAGGGTCCTTGGTGACGAAGCGCTCGTTGGCGAGCGTGTACGAGGACTTGGTCCTCCTGATCGAAGACAGCCCCATCGGCTCCGAGCACGTCGAGGGACAGCGCCCGCAGCCGGCTGAGGCGCTGCGGATCGGGCGCCGATCCGCGCAACGGCTCAAACGCGTCGCCGTACGTCTCCAAGATCTCGCTGTTGGGATGGCGCTCCTGCTCCACACCGAGTGTCTGTTTGACGACGTAGCGCCGCAGCGTGCGCGCCAGCGCGTCTGTCTTGTAGCTGCGTCGGGTTAGCGCCCGCGCCAGGCCATTGGCGACGTGCACCGGCTTGATCGAGAAGTTGAGCGGCTGGAAGCCGAGTTCGCGATCGCAGACGTCCTGCAGCATCTGGTAGGGATCGGCGAGCGTCATACCTGGAACCTGGCAGGTTGGCGCTGGACGGAGAACTGCTCGTCGAGATCCGTGGCGACGTTGCGGATGCGGACGTCCTCGACGCCGCTCGCCGTCGGTGGCTCCGTGGCGCGGTCGATCTGATCGACGAAGCGGGTGATGCGCCGCGTCGCGGTCCGGGACCAACTGGACCGACCGAGGCCACGCTGGGCCTCGAGCAGGGTGAGATACAGCTCGCGGTCGATCTCAAGGACCGCGACATCCGATCCGCCCACCTCCGCGACGAGCGCGAAGCTGCGGCGGGCCTGTTGCTCCGGCGGCAGCCACTTCTCGACCCAGTCGGCGTAGCGCACGGCCTCAATGCGCAGGTGCTGGTGGGAGAGGTCCCGGAGCGAGACGAACGCTGCCGGCGCGCGCACGTCATAGCGATGGCTCTGCCACAGAAGGAGGCGGTCGCGCTGCTTCTCCGGGAAGTCCGGCTCGTAGAACCGGTTGAGCGCCAGCACGAGGTTGCGGACCAGACCCGCCGTTCCGGCAGCACCCTTGTCGAGTAGATCCTCGAACTCGATCTCGTCATGGGGAACGAGGTAGAAGAGTTGGTCCCCAGCGGCATGCTCGAAGAAGAACCGGCGCTTGATCGCTCGGAAGCCACGCTCTCGCCCCGATGGGAGCGTGAGGACCGACGCGGGAACGCCAGACAGCCAGTCGGCGGGGTCCGTCTCGCCGCGCCAGAGCCGTTCGTCCCAGGTGGGGTGCGTCAGCGCCGCCGGGTCGAAGACCTGGCGCACGGTTGAGAAGAGGAGCCCGATCCCACCCTCGAAAGCGAGGTTGGAATAGGCGAGCCCGGTCGCGTCCTGCCCGCTCTTCAGGCGCTCGGCGGCAGCCTGTCCGCCGGAGAGCAGGAAGGCGATGAAGCCGACCAACTGACGCATGGTGACGTGGCCGAGCCGCAGCCCGACGACCTCGAGCAGCTTCCCCAGACGTTCGGCCACTTGGGGATGCATCAGCGCGGCACGGTTGGCCAGGATGGGATCGGCCTCGTCGAGGCCGGCGCAGAACCGCTCGTCGGTTAGCCGCTCGATCACCTTGGTGACCACGCTCGGCGCCAGCAGGTTACGCAGCGCGAGGTCGATGGTGATGACGCCCTCGGAGGGCGGGTCGGGCTTCCGCGCATCGGCGAAGTAGCGAGCAGAACGGACCTGGCGCAGGGCTTCCTGGACCGGCGCGAAGCTGCGCGCTTTGGCGGTGCGCTGGAGAACGTAGAGCGGCCATTCGTTGATGGCGAGGACGAACGGGCGCTCCTCCTGGCGGCAGCGAGCCCATGTGTCAAGAGTGTCGTCGTCGGAGACAGCATTGGCGTCGGTGATGACTTCGGCTCCGAGGGCTTCGAGTTGCGGCCGGAGTCGCTCGATGAGATGCGTCTTCCCGTCGCCGGGATTGCCGGTGATGATGATCTGCTTCTTGGCTTCAGCCTCTTCGAGGAGATAGCCGTCGACTCCGAGGTCGACGTGAATCGCCTCCAGTTCCTCCTGGCTGAGACGGTCGGCGTAGCTCTTCGTGCTTCGGTAGAGGCGCTCTATGAAGGTGCTGTCGTCGCCGCTCGCCGTGACGCGATAGGCAGTGATGTCGTCGCCGTCAGGAGCCCCGGCACGGGTTCCGGCTGAGTCGCCGCCGGAGAGCGCGGCGTCCTGGCCGAGAAGGAAGTCGGCGACTCGCTCCTCGGCGACCCGCGCAAGGATCTCGTCCCGCTTGACACGCCGTGCGAGCCACCGTTCGCGCCAGTGGTCGACGATGATCTCGGTCGACGCCGGACCCGAGGGGAGGACGTACTTCGGCTTCTCGGTGAGCCCGATCAGCAGATCGGGAAGGTTGGAGCACAGCGCGGCGCCGTAGAGCAGCCTCGGCGAGTGGTGGCGCAGGAAGACGTTGGCGTCGAGGCCGAGGGTCTCCAGCCCGCCGCGGACGAGACGCATCTTGGGGCTCGTTCCCTCGCCGAACAGGTTGTTGATTCGCCGGCGGTTGTCGTCTGCAAGGCGCGCGACCTGGTTGAGCGCGAGGACAGTCTCGGGTGCGAAGTGCACGGTACCGAAGCTCTCGGTGGTGCCGATGCGCTTGTAGCTCAGGTCACCGGATGCCGTCGAGAGCTTGAGCCGGTTGTACTGGCTGCTCCCAACCGCGTACAGGCTGGACGTGGTGAGCCACGCGAGACGCGCCTGACGAACCACGGGCCGTCCGGCGAGCCCGGACGCGATGAGGCTGACCTGACCGGAGTATTTGCGCTCGTAGTCCTTGACCACCGTTCGGCTCATCATCATGAGCGCGACGAGCTTGCCACCGAGGACATCGCGGTACGGCGGGAGCGCCCCGCAAGTGATCAGTTCCATAACATTGGAGGCGATGACCCTCTGCTTGATCCGGCGGAGTGCCGCTTCCAGGGCGCGAACTCCTGGTTCGCAGTCAAGGGCTCGCTCGACATACGCAGGATCCGGCGCGCCGAGATCCTTCAGCGCCCCGCGTGCACGAATGAGATCCGCGAGCGTGCCCGCCCGCTTGCGACGATAAAGGGCCGTCGTCGCCAGCGCATTCCAGTCAATGCCGTCTGGATGGCCCTTCTGGACTGCCGTGTGGGCAGCGCGGATGGCCAGGTATTCGTCGTCCCGGGCACCGTCGCCGTCACCCAGTTGCCGGACGCGCTGCTCGGCGGCCTCCTGCTCGATGCGCTCGGCCTCGACCACCGCGGATTGCCAGTCGTCTGGGACGCCGTTCGGCCAGATGTCGTCCGAGAAGGTTTCGGCAATGCCGTCCTCGACGACCTCGAGGAGGCGTTCCGCGAGCCGTCGACGGTTCTTGGCGCTCAGGTCCGCCCAGCGCGATCGTAGGCCGCCGGCGCTCCAGCCGGCGTAGTCGTCGCGCTGCGCAAGCCCCAACACGGTATTGCCGAGAGCCGCGATGCCGATGAGCGGCCGCCCCTCGGCAGCGGTGTCACGGACGAGGTAGAACATGTTGCGGCCGGGGGTGCTCTGGTAAGGGATCGACCAGAAGAGGCGTGCGTAGCGCCAGACGTCCTGAAGGAGCAGTCCCGTTCCCGGGTCACGGGCACCGTGCTCGATCAGCTCGAGCTCGGGCTGGATGGCCGCCGGCCCCTGAGCGCGAATCCGCTGGACCAGTTCGGGCCCATCAGCGAAGAGGGTCTGGATGCCGCGTCGCTCAAGGCCGCGAATGAAGCGCGTAGCGCTCGGCTCGGCGAGTTGGGCGTTGCGGGCGAAGGCGAACGAGCGGCGGACCGCCTGCTTCTCCACCTCCGGATCGGTCGTCGACGTAGTTCCGGGTGCCTTGAGCAGGAGGCCCTCATCGTCGGTTTGGAAGGTCCATCCCTGGATGTAGAGGTCGCGGAGGACGCGAAGCGCGGTTGCCCACTGGAGCGTGGGAACGAGGTCGCCGAGAGCTAGGCCAAGCAACTCGTACTGCGCGCGGCGTCGGTCGGCGGTCTCGATGGCCTGAGAGAGTTCCCGCTCGCCGTCGTCGTGGCCCATCGTCTCGAGCCGCCGGGCCAGGCGGTACAGCTCGTCCTGGTACCCGAGCGCGAGATGGGGGCGGAAGCGTCGAAGTGGACCCGAGGCGTCCCGCTTGGGAGCGGCGGGCATGCTGGCGGTGGCCATAACGACCGACGTCATGAGTCTCCGCCCGGCTCTGATGTCTGGCGAGAGAGCCGCTTCAAAGCGACGCCCCGCGCCTCCGTCGGAACGTCGGCGCCGAACCCTCGTGCCCAGTTGTTGCGTCGTTTCCTTGGTCGGCGATCGGGACGTTGCTGAATGCCCCGCGCTCGACGGTTCCAGCACTGTCGCGATAGGCGAAACAGCGTTCGTATAAGGAGCATTTCAGGGTGCCCGGTCGGGGTAGGCGAGCGGTGGTCGGACTGGAAATCGGGGCACGCCAGGCATTCTCGCGGAGAACGCGGCCGGACCGCGAGAACATGGCGCACAGGCGCCGCCCGCAGCTTCTGAGGAACCGTCTCCGACCGATCGCCGGTAGAACCGAAGGGTCAAGTGGTGCCCAGCGTCCGGTCAGGTACACGCGAGCACTGCTGCCTGACGCTGGCGGCGCTGAAAACCGCCACCAGGAGCGGCGCAGGGGCCCAACAGCAGAGAGTCAACCGTTCTCAAGGCTGATCCGGCGCTTTGTAACGCGATCTGACGCTGATGGTGAACCGGAAGCGATCGATTGCTGGCACGGCGGCGATTTCGGGGGCTCCGGTCGGCACAGGCAGACCCCTCCCGATGTTCGCACCCTTCGGGTGCGCGGAGCTCGGGGATCGGCCCGCGCCGCCCGGGCGCTGGCCACCACCGCAGGAGGTCCTGATGCCTGTCAAACACAAGCGCCCACCGCTCTCCGAGGAGGAGCGCGCCGAGCGTCGCCGCGCTGACCGCGAGCATGCCCGCCAGGCCGTCGAGCGGCTGCGCAGCTCCGAAGGCTGGCAGCAGTGGCTCGCCATCCGCCGGCACTTCCACACGTACAGCCTTGGCAATCAGCTCCTGATCGCGATGGCCCGTCCCACCGCGACCAGGGTCGCCGGTTTCCGGGCGTGGCTCCAGCTCGGTTACGCCGTGCGCAAGCGCCCCGGGGACGTCCTCGACGGGCAGTGGGCGATCCGGATTTGGGCGCCCTGTCCGCCGAGCCGCAAGCAGGTCGAGCGCTGGGAGCGCCAGGGCGCAGACCCGGACGAGCGCCCACGCACGTACTTCAAGCTCGTGCCCGTATTCGCACAGGACCAGGTCGACCCGCTGCCACCGCCTGCCGTGCCAGCGCCGCTCGATCTCCCGATCCGAGACGTCGACGGCGACGAGCTCGCGCCGGTGATCCCCAGCCTCGTCGAGCTCGCGGGCCAGGTCGGCTCGACGGTCGTGTTCGAGCCAGTCCCCGGCGGCGCGCACGGCTACTACCAGCCGTCAAGCAGGCGAATCGTCGTCGATGAGCATTTGTCCGCCAACCAGCAGGTCAAGACGCTCTGCCACGAGCTCGGGCACGCGCTCGTCCGCCATGACCGCCAGCCCGAGGACCCTGAGCTTGACTACGCCGGCGAGGAACTCGTCGCCGAGTCGATCGCGTACACCTGTCTTGGCGCGCTCGGCATCTCAAGCGAGGATTACTCAATCCCGTACCTGGCCTCTTGGGCCGAGAGCTCCGACCTCGAAATCCTCGAGCACACCGCGGCACTGATCGACCGGCTTGCCCGCAAGATCGAGGACGCAGCGCTGGACATGCGATCATCAAGTCCATGAAGGAGCAGCCGCCGCGCGTAACCCTCTCGGGGGACATCAACGGCCACTACGTCGTCCGCCAGCGGCTGCGGGGCGGTCAGCTTGTGATCGACCCCGAGCCAACCGCCGACGAGATGGCCGCTGAACTCGGCCTGCGCGAAGCGACTCTTGAGGAGGTCGCCGAGTTTATGCGCGAGCACGAGCACGAGATACTGCCCTCCGACGGCGAGGGTTAGCGCCCGATGCCATCCGCCCGGCGGATCCCGGTCCGGATCTCGGAGCGGGCCTGGAAAGCCGATCTCGCCTCCGCCACCGCCGCCGCCGCTGAAGCCGCCAGGGCAGCGCGACGCCGCTACACCCGCGGCGGAGTTCCGTTGACAGAACTCCACGCGTGTGACGCCGAAGGACGGGACGGCACGCGGCTGCCGGACTCCGTAAAGGTCTACCTGCCACCGCCCGCGGGAGCATTCGGGATGGTCTTCCAGTTCCGAAAGGACGGGGATGCGCTCGTTCTGATGTTCCTCGCCTTCGGCGTTCGCCACCATCCTCGCGGCGCGCACGCCGCGACCGTGTACGAGCGGGCCCACCAGCGGCTGCACGGCCAGCCGCCGCGCTAGGTCGCGAGACCCCGCCGGTCGAGCCACTCCGACAGCAGCCGGTCGACCCGGTGAAGCCCGTAGCGGTCGGCGAGATCGATCAACGCCTCAGCGCCGGCGCGGCCGCCATCACCGGGAAGGACCGCCAGCGCGGCGAGCGCCAGCTGCGCATCGACGAGCGGGAGGTTCCGCTCGAGCGCGAACCGGCTGCCCCACCTTGCCGCGGCCCGCTGGCAAATCGCCGGCTCCCAATCGAGCAAAGCCAGGCAGATCGCGAGCGCGAGCTCGAGGTCAGGGCGGCGGGGAAGCTCTGAGACCAGACGGCGGATCTGTTCCGAGGTCCCGCGGCCCGAGTCGAGCAGGCGCTGCAGCCGGGTGATCGCGTGGCCCTCTGAAGTCATCGAACAGATGTTCGCATGGCCGGGAGAAGCGGCCACCCCTCTCTTGAAAGCTCCCGTCAGGTCGGGGCCGGCAGCCCTTGAAGCCCTACCGCGCCGCCGTCCATAGCTGTCAAGCCGATGAAGGCCCCGCCTATGGCGGTACAGCAAGAGTCCGGTTCATCGGCTTGACAGCCGTCCGTCGTCGCGGTCAGGGCCCGGGCATGCCCACCCCCCGACCCACAGGAGCCCAGATGAGCACCAGCGACGCCCCGCCGACCGGCAAGCAGCTCGCCTACCTGCGCAAGCTCGCACACCGTGCCGGGCAGACGTTCACCACTCCGCGCACCCGCGCGCAGGCGAGCACCCAGATCCGCCGCCTGCAGAAGGTCCGAAGCGGCGGCTTCACGTTCGCCGAGCTGCAGGCCGAGCAGGCCGCCCACGAGGCACACCACGACGCTCCACTGGTCCGACCAGACGAAGTCTCCGGCTTCGGCTCTGAGTGCACCTGGAGGCACCGCGCATGAGCGCCCTCACCACCGAAACGACGACGAGCGCCGACGGCGCCACGCGCCGACACCAGCCGGAAGAGGTGTTCCACGTAGAACACCGAAGCGGCCGCACCGGGCAGCGCGTCGAGCTCGCCCGTTACACCGTCACGGACGGCGGCGAACGAATCCTGTCCGCACAACGAGTCGATGGTCATGTTCGCGTCGTTGACCGCCCCGTCGGCGCCGGCCGATCGTATCTCGTCGAGCGCGAGCTCGAGCAAGACGACCCGGGCTCATACGCCGCGCTTAAGGCCCTGATCGCTGACTATCTGGGTCAGACTCGCAAGCTCGACGCCATCCCCATGCGGTCGTCGGTCCTGCGTCATTACCTCGAGGAGCTCGCCACATGACCGGCCCCTCGAGCAACTGCCCACACGCCGGCGCCGAGCGCCCGTTGTTGATCGTCCTCAACAACGACGCGGTCATCTGCGAGGACTGCTACGAGCCGCAGAACCTCGAGGTCGACCCCGGCCTCATCCCTTGGGCGCGCATCGCCAGCGGCCAGTGCAACTGCTGCGGCGTCGAGGTCGAGGATCACGCTCGAGGCACGCGCGCCAGGGGCTGACCTTGAGCCCCATCGCGGGTGCTTTCGCGATGGCTACGCCGTAAGCTCAGCGAGACGCTGACGCGCCTTAAGCAACTGCGCGCCGAGTTCGCGGTCGTCAGGTCGCTGGGCAGCCATGGCCTCGTAGAGCTCGACCTTCAGCTCAGCGTGCCGGAGCCGGGCGTGCTCGTAGCTGACGCCGGCTGGCAGCTCGCGCTTGATGAGCGCATCGCTGAGCTCCAGGACCTGGCCGATCCGCTCCGGGATCCACGTCTCGGACATTGCCGCAAGTCCGCGAGTGACCGGTTGCGGCTCGTCTCGATCCGGCCCACTGCTGCGCTGATGCTGGACCACCCACCCGTCGAGCTGCTCGCGCACCCGGTCTGGTTCCTCGACGGCGTACGGGGCGACCGTGTAGCCCAGGCCGCCGTTCTCGGGGTAGCGGTGCGGGAACAGCAGCGCCTCGCGGAACTCCCGCTCGGCCTCACTGAACCGCTCGCGCGCGGACTCAGCAGACATCTCGAGCGCCTCCGCCACGCTGCACCACGACGATCCGCGCATCCTGTCCGCAATTACGCCTGCTTCTAGCAGCGCCCGCGCCTCCGCGAACACCGCCGCTGCTTCTCCGGTTAGGAACGCCCCCCGCCCGTAACCGTCGCCGTACGTGCTCGCCTCAGAGACCAGCCTTTCGCTCAGGTCGTACGCAGCACGGGAGTAGACGAGCCGCGCGAGCATCGCCGGCGTGTAGACGAGTGTGCTCGACTCCATGTGCCGAATCATAGCGGATAAGAGCGGATAGACATGACTTATTGCGGCAGACAGGAAGTCTATCCGCTACTATCCACGCCACCAGGGCCGAGGAGACCACGGAGCGAATCGACGTGAGCGCAGTTGATGGCTTTGCCAAAAGTGACGGGAAGCCTTCCGCGCTCTCAGCTCATCGACGCTGACCATGCCTGGCCGAGATGTGGACACCATGGGGAAGATGTGGCGGCTCCTCACCGATGAGCTTGCCGAGCGCGTCGCCGACCATCTCGCGCCGCGAGTCGCCGAGCTCGCATCACAGCAACCTGGCGGGTCAACCCCGTGGCTGACGACCCGTGAAGCGATCGCGTACACCAAGCTGCCGGAGGGCACCTTCCGGAAACTCGCTTCATGCGGGAAGATCCCGTCACATGGCGGCCGCGCAAAGCTCTTCTACCGTCCCGAGATCGACCACGCGCTGCTCGAGTTCGCCGGCGCCGCAGAAGAGGAACGGAGACTCAGGAGCGTGAGGTAATGCCTCGGAAGCAGCAGCGGGTTCGCGTCGAACGCGGGCTGTACAAGGTCGGACGCGACTACTGGGCCTGCGCGACCAGGCCGGGTGACAAGCGCGCTCAATGGTTCAAGATCGGGCCCGTTGGCGTCCAGGAGGCTCGCCGGCGCCGGGATGAGTTCGCGTTCAAGCTGAAGGGCGGCCAGATTGCTCCAACCGCCCGCAGGGTCACCCTGCGCCAGCTAGCCGATGCCTGGTTCACCGATCTCGAGCAGCTCATAGCTGCAGGCGAACTGAGGCCGCGTACCCTCGAGTCCTATCGCAACGGGATCAAGAATCACGTCCTCCCGACACTTGGGAGTCGACCAATCGAATCGATCGGCCCGGATGACCTGGTGCGATGGCACGAGGCCCAGCGTCGCTCCGGTGCCGCTGCGTGGACAATCCGGGCGCGGTGGGTCCCGCTCCGGGGGCTTCTGGGACACGCGGCGCGGACCGGCCGCATCGTCGCGAACCCTGCCGACCTGTTGACGCGTCGGGAGCGGCCAAAGCTCGGCCGGGCGAAGGAGCGATTCCTGACGCCCGCCGAGATTCACGCGCTCATCTCAAGTGCCAACGGCGTTGGCGCGGTGGCGGTTCCAGTGCTGCTGTTCGCCGGGCTCCGCGTCGCCGAGCTGCTCGGCCTGACATGGGCTGATACCGACTTCGAGCGGCGACAGATCCATGTCCGATTCCAGATGAGCAGGGACGGCAAGCGCGCCCCGCTCAAGACGGACGCCGGTTTTCGCGACGTGATCCTGATGGACGAGGTGGCGCATCGTCTGCGCAAGCACCGGCTGGCCGCTCGGTTCTCAGCCGACGATGATCTTGTAATCGCGAACGGCGTCGGACGAACGCTTGGCTACACGAAGCTGCGGAAGGCGTTCGCAGCCGCCACAGGCGCCGGGGGGCTCGACGACGTGACGCCGCACACGTGCCGGCACACGTTCGCCAGCATCCTCATCGATCAGGGTCGCAACGTCGAGTTCGTTTCCCAGCAGCTCGGCCACACGAGCACGAAGACAACCTGGGATCTCTACGTTCACCTATTCAGGGCTCGCGAGCACGCGGACGCGGCCAGACGGGATCTGGACGCCGCCTTCGGACGTATGCTCAGGGCCGCGGACGACAGCGGACCGACGGTATGACTCGCGGCCGGGAACAAGTAGGGAGCAAGCACTTGCGGCAAACGACGACAACGTGTGACGAGTTCAGACCGGTTGATCTGCCCGGAAACAACCGTAATGGCAACGGGCGGCAACGTGTGAGCACCTGCGGCGGAGACCTTACAAGCAGGAGGTCACTGGTTCGAGCCCAGTACCGCCCATCGGTCGAATGCCTGTAGTCGCAAGTGTTTAGGTCTCGTTCGGGATTTGCTGGCGTCGGCTTTGGACCATCGATGGAAGCATTCTGGAAGCACTTGTGCTCGCAATGAGCGGTTGAGGTGCTCCTCCACCGACCGCGCCAACGCGCTCCACGGCCATGCCCTCCGGAATCAGCCCTTCTGACCACGAGTGTTGTCTGCAAACCGGAGCCAACACTTCCCGCCGAGACGCGGTTCGCGGCTGGCCGCGCCTCGGCAGGAAGTACCGCGAACGCGAGGCCCGTCTCAGCGGAACGCGCTACGACGCGTTGACTCACGCATCCATGGAGCGACCCTAGCGGCAGGACGAGAAGGATGACGCCACGCTGCATCTCGTAGAGCGAGGCGCGTCGAGATGCGCCAGGTGCCGATGAGCGCCATATGCGCCACGAGAATGGTGCCTCCGTCACTTGGGAGGAAGAAGCGTTCGTGGTACCGCGTCACGTCGCGGATGGAGCTCGACCGTCTGGTGTCGCTCATCGGTTGATGGTCGTCAGGTGGCAGGCGCGCGAACGTTGAGTGGACGTTCCCGATCCTCCACGAGCGTGATCACGCAGGGCGTCCGGCCAAGGTGCCGCACGGCACCGTGCCTTCGATGCCAGTTTCAGGCACACGGTCGCAAGCCGCGCTCTCCTTGCCGGCGAGAGCATCGATGAGGTGGCGTTCATGCTCGGGCATCGCAACGCGAACGTCACGCGAGCCGTCTACGTCCGCGAGCTGGGCCGACACTCGTCGCCGGGGGATGCGCCGCTCTCGCATGGTCGCCGAGTTCGGCGATCTTCTGAAGCCCTGATCCAGCGGACCGCGCCACTGCGGGCGCCCGGGTGTCCGCAGCTGGCGCGGCTCCGACCGAGGGTTTGTCGCGCCGCACGTATCGTTGGCTTCGATGCCGCGAATGTCCCTGATTCAGCATGTCCATGTCCACGTGCTGGACGAAGAGATGCGTCTGTACCAGGTGTGTGTTGGGGACCAAGCAAGTCGGCCCAGCTAGACAGCTTTCCGTCGCATTACGAGCTACAGCTACCTCCGAGAGGGCCCGAAAGGTCAGAGCCGCGGTTCTCCACATGGCCGCGTCGATGTTCGAGGCCGCCGAGCCTTGCTGGAGTCTGATCGAGCTCACCCGCGGACGGATCGGCGACCACGTCGCCGAACTGCATCTCGCCCCAGGCCGAGGCATCTGCGTCGCGAAGACAGGCGGCCCGCTCCACTGGTCGGTCTGGAGACATTCATGCGAACTGCAGGCGAGACTCGATAGCTACATCAACCGGTAGACACCGCGGATATCCTGTGCGCTGACGTACTCGATCTTCGACAGCACTGGAAATCTCGTCGATGCGTTCGACGACCGCCAGGCCGCGCTTGCCTCGTTGGCCGCCATCGTCCAGGCGGAGCCAGACGCTGCCGACGAGATCTTCCTCGTCGCACAGACGGCGACGGCCAGTTTGTCGGCGAGACCGTGTACGGGTCGTCGCTGCACGCCACCCCGTAGCGATGGCGCTGAACGCGAGGCGGTGCTGCGCCGTTGCGGCACGCGTTTGGAAGCGTGATGGAAGCGGCAGCCGCCTCGATTGCGTCGCCAGGTTGCGGACCGCCTTCTCCAGAACCCTGTGATCGCGGACCATTTCCGGATCCGACCTGCAGCCACCGGTTCCTGCTGACCTCTTGCAAGCAGGAGGTCGCTGTTCGAGCCCAGTACCGCCCACTCTGGAAGCCGTTGGTCATGAGCATGCTCCTCACCAAGCCAGCGCGGTCCGTTTTGATCGTCGACGCCGGACGTGCCGTTACCGCGCGGGTACGCATCTCGGTCGGCGCCGCCATGGGCACGAATCAGCGCGATCGCCTCGGGGGATCGACAATCCCGGCGGACGCCGAGGCAAAGTCGAAGAGGCTCGCATCAACGAGCTGCTGACCGGCCGCCGCTCAGCGACCCGGCATCGGACTAGACTACGCGATAGGACAATTCCTTTTCAGGGAACAGTTCAGCGGGCGACACCATCGGGGCCGCTGCTGCTTCATGCATGATCCGAGTTAGGAAAGAGCCGCCTGCACCTCGATCGGATTCACATCCATGAATTCATCTCCCGATAGTTGAAACAGCGATTACCCGAGAGATTGAGACTCAAACAAGTTGCCTCGGCACGCTGTTGGCGATCCCGCCGGAGACAGCGGACGAGGCGGAGCGTTCTCACTCGGTTGTTGAATTTCCGCCCGCATCCCTCATTGTTCGCGCCGACAAGGAGGACCACCGGCGGCACACCGCGCGCTTGACCTGCATCCCCGGTCTCCCGGCGCCAGCGGTGATCCTCCTAGCTGAGGGCCCTAGCATCGAGCAATGGATGCGTCCTTGAATCCCGCCTTGGCGGAGGCTCGTTTCTGCCCCAGGTGTGGTCGACCGGCGGAGGTGAAGTTCCCCCGTCAGATCGCCTGCTCGCACTGCGGCTACAGCGCCTACTACAACCCCAAGCCGGTGGCCGGCGTTATCCCGGTCGACGATGATGGGAGGGTGATTCTCCTGCGCCGGGGGTTTGATCCCGGACAGGGACAGTGGACGTTTCCCGGCGGCTTTGTCGACCTCGGCGAGTCGGTTCAGGAGGCGGTGCACCGGGAGACTGACGAGGAGCTCGGCATGGCGATCGAGCTCGGGACGCTGGTGGGCGTCTACTCACGTGCCGATGAACGGGTGGTGTTGATCGTCTACCGCGGACTGGCCGTCGGCGCGCCCCGGACCACGCCGGAGGCAGTCGAGGTTCGTTCGTTCGCTCCCAACGAGATCCCGTGGGAGGAGCTTGCGTTCTGGTCGACAGACCTGGCGCTGCGCGATGCTTTCCCTGAGTTGAGCTGACGCCGGCTGCCGCCCCGATCACGGCGGTTCAGCGGCCCGCCTCGAGCGCTCGCGAGCAGTCTGCGCATCAGTCGCGTGGGGAGCGGGTCCCAAGCCAAGATCGTGCAATCGGGAGCTGACGGCCGATTCCGGGTTTCGCGCCGGCCACTTCACCAACATCACGATCACCAACGACACAAGGTGTCTGCCTTCGTATCGGGTAGCTCCTCGGTCAAGTTGGTGAGAATGCCAGCATGCGGTCGCTCGCCCGATTGTGGATCCTGTCGCGCGGGATCCGCCAGAGGCTCGATGTAACAGCGCGCCGCGCGAGGAACTCGTCCGACGTCTTGCCTCGAGACGCAAGTTCGTCGAGATCGGCTGCATGTGGAACGTCGACGACCGGATCGCCCTCTGGCTGAGCAGAGTGGTGCCACTTCAATCACGGGGCTTGACATCATGCCCGCCACCACCGACTACAGGGCAGAGCATCAGCGCCGCTCCTGGCGGCTTGGTCTTGCCAAAGGCGATCTACACGATGCGGATGTGATCGCGGCGGATGGACCCCACGAGAGAGTTTGGTGCTCGGGAGTTCTGTGTCACTCCCCGAATCCTCTGCTGGTTCTCGAACGCCTACGCACCATCACCCGCGGATGCTGATCCGCGTCACGCAGGTGATCCCTGAGGTGCCCGGACTGGCGCAGGTCTACATCTTCCTTCTCGGTCTTTCACAGCCGATCGCGGCGTTCACGCGCAGACTCGGCCCGGCTCGACAGCCATGGGCGTAACTACTCCGTTTGATCCGAACCAGTCCTACCGCGCTTGGCGGTGGAGGATCACGTTCTAGCGGGCCTGGCGCTCCTGTTCCTCGACCGTCCGTTCAGCTGTCGGAACAGCCTCCAGTCGGCCATCCGGAATCGGCTCGCCGCTTTCGACCGAGAGCCCGTACGTGCCGGCCGCGAGCCGGGCTTCGGCCCGCTCGACGGCCGCGAGACTCCTGTGCAGGTCCTCGGCCCGGCCCTCGTTGAACTCGTCCTGATAGAGATCCTCAGACCCCGCGTCGCTTGGCTCCTGTCGGTCAGAAGCCTCCAGAGGCCCATCGCGGTCCAGCGCAGCAATCGCCTGCGTGATGCGGGCCCGTTCAAGGGCGAGCAGTTCTCGACCGCGATCAGAATCCACAGGCTCAGGCTACACCGCTCACCCAGGTAGACGAGAACCGGCTGAAAAACCCTCTGCGCTCAGGCGGGCGCGCTACGGTTATCACCCCGCTGGGTTGCGGGGACCGGCCGCATTTCGGAGCCAGCGCAGGAGGGTGCTAGATGCAGACGATGAGCCCGCTCGATGCGTCGTTTCTTCACGTCGAGGACGCCGTGACGCATATGCACATCGGTTCGGTCGGGATCTTCGAGGGCCCACCACCAGGGTCCGACGATGTCCTGGCGGCGGTTTCCGCACGTCTGCCGCTGGTGCCCCGCTACCGCCAGAAGGTCCGGTTCGTGCCGCTGGCCCTGGGACGCCCCACGTGGGTCGACGACCCGCACTTCAACCTTGCCTACCACGTGCGCCGCACCGCCCTGCCGTCTCCCGGCGGCGCCGAGGAGCTGCGAAACCTGGTGGGGCGAGTGATGTCTCAGCAGCTTGACCGGGCCAAGCCGCTATGGGAGATGTGGGTCGCCGAGGGCCTTGGCGAGGGCCGCTGGGCCCTGATCTCAAAGACCCACCACTGCATGGTCGACGGGGTCTCAGCGACCGACCTGCTGAGCGTGATCCTCAGCACCGAGCGTGAAGCGGTCACCGAGGCGCCCGATCGCTGGCGACCGAATCCCGATCCCAGCGGAGCGGCGCTGGTTGCCCACGCGCTCGCCCGGCGAGCATCCAGTCCCTACGAAGGGGTCCGGGGAGTCATGTCGGCGGTGCGAGGTCCGCGGCGGGTGGCGCGCCAGCTGGCTGAGGTGACACGCGGTCTGATCAACCTCCGCCCCCTGTTGAGCCCCGCCGCGTCCGGCAGCTCGCTCAACGGTCCGATCGGCCCCCACCGCCGCTGGGATTGGGCGCGGGCGCGTCTGCCGGACGTCAAGCAGATTCGAGAAGCCCTCGGGGGCACGGTCAATGACGTGGTGCTGGCCGCGATCACCAACGGCTTCCGCGAGCTTCTGCTGTCCCGTGACGAGCCCGTCGACGGCCGCGTGATCCGAACCCTCGTGCCGGTGTCGGTGCGCGCCGAGCACGACCGAGGGACCTACAACAACAAGGTGTCGGCGATGTTCGCCGAGCTGCCCGTCGAGATCGAGGATCCCGTCCAGCGCCTGGCCGCGCTGCACGAGCAGATGCAGGACCTAAAAGCTTCCGGTCAGGCGGTGGCGGCCGAGCGGCTGACCGCCCTGAGCGGGTTTGCTCCGGCGATGCTCCTGGCGCTCGCCGGGCGCGTGGGCACCCGGTTGCCCCAGAGCGCGATCAACACCGTGACCACGAACGTCCCCGGTCCCCAGCAGCCCCTCTACCTGGCGGCTCGGCGGATGCTGGAGGCGTTCCCCTTCGTGCCGCTGGGCGGGTACGTGCGGGTGGGAGTGGCGATCTTCTCCTATGACGGCGGGATCAACTTCGGGGTCACGGGCGATCTCGATACGGCGCCCGACGTCGGTGTGCTGTGCGTAGGCATCGAGGCCGGCGTCGAGCAGCTGCTCAACGCCTCCGGGGCGACGGGTGGACCAGACGGCGCCGGCGCCAGCGCCGCCGGCCGCCGGCGACAGACGACCCGGCCGATCAAGACGGCCGCCTCGAAGCGGCGGGGATCACCGGCCGCGCCGAAGCGTCGGTAGACGCAAGCCGCTCGCGGCTGCGCTCCCTCGGAGCAGCTCGAGCCGATCGAGCAACCCTCCGGACGCGCTGGTGTAATGGTGTTGACCGGCGGCAGCTCATGACCGTCGGGTATCGATGAGCCCGACCTCGCTCCTCCGGCGCCGTCCGTGGACGGCAGACAAGCTTTCGCGGCGCCGCTCGCGCGTGGAGCGGATGCGCGTGACGCTCGGCGACGGCGCCCGCACCACCTTGCAGGTGGCGAGCTATGACCGCCAAGCGTTTGATCCCCGCGTCGTGGTCCTCGCGCGACAGGCGCCACTGGTGAGGTGGTGCTCGGAGCAGGGTGTGCTCGATGCCGTCGTCGGCGGCTTCTTCGCGCGTCCGCAGTACGCGCCGCTCGGTGTGGTTCAAATAGACGGTCAGCGCCAGCCGTCGCTGCCGTTTGACGCGCCGTGGGGTGAGGTCCGAGCCTGCGTGCAGATCGCGGGTGGAATGCTGCGGATCGCCCGACGCGACCAGCTCGGCGCCACCCCGGACGGAGACGTCCTGCAGGCGGGCCCCCTACTGGTGCTCGGCGGGCGCCCAGCGGTGTCTGACGGACTGGATGTCGAGGGGTTCTCGGCGGCCGCGCATCAGTTCGATTCCGACATTACGCGCGGGCGCTATCCGCGGGCCGCGCTGGCGGTCGCCGGCGATCGCCTACTCACGGTCGCGTGCGACGGACGCACGAACCATGACGCCGGGATGACGCTCGCTGAGCTCGCTGGTGCGTTGGTGAACCTGGGGGCCACCGATGCCCTCAACCTCGACGGCGGCGGTTCGGCGTCCCTGATCTACGGCGGCCGGCTGGTCAACCGACCGCGCGAGGAGCACGGCCTCGATCTCCTTGACGGGCGCCCGATCGTGACCGCGATCGTGCTCCAAGCCCGCTGACGGTTTCACAGCGGCCGTCCACGATTTGCCGCGCCCGCAGGGTTTCCCCTAACCCTGTCGACGGGCGCGTTCACGAGCTAGCAACAACTGGTCATAATCGAATGAATGGCCCCGCGCGTACTGTCCGCGATCTTGTTCTCACCTCGTGGCGGATCCGCACCGGCGGCGCGCGCTCTCGCCCGCGGCCTGCGCGATCAGGGTTGTGCAGTCACCCTGGTCGCCGGCTCGCGCGGCGATCTCGGCCCCCACGGTGATGCGCGGGTGTTCTACGAGCAGGCCCGAGCCGTGAGCTTCGACGCTGCGCTCGCGAGCGAGGAGCCGCTGCGCTTTGACGGCGCCGCCGGCAGCGCGCCGCTGCATCCCTCCTTCGAGGATCGTCCTGGGGCGCCAGATGTCGTGTTCGCGATGCTCGACGATCTCGACTACGAGCGTCAGGTACGCGCCTGGTCTCGCGAGTTCGAGCTGGCCGGCGCCCGCGAGGCGGATGTACTGCATCTACACCATCTGACTCCACTCAACGAGGCGGCGGCGCGCACCGCTCCGCGCGTGCCGGTCGTCGCCCAGCTGCACGGTACAGAGCTGTTGCTGCTCGAGCGGATCGCGGCCGGCGCCCCGCCGAGCTGGCCTCATGCTGAGCGTTGGGCGGCGAGAATTCGAGCCTGGGCGGACCGCTGCGCGCGCCTGATCGTCGCCCCGTCGGGCCTGGAGCGCGCCGTCGCACTGCTCGGAGTGCCTCGCGAGCGCGTGATCGCGATTCCAAATGGCGTTGACACCAACCTGTTTGCGCCTCGCGCAATCGATCGAGCGGCCTTCTGGCAGCGCGTACTGGTGCAACAGCCACAGGGTTGGCTGGCCGGCCAGTCAGCCGGCAGCGCGCGGTACGAGGAGACCGAGGTCAGGCGACTCGCGGCTGGTGTCGTGCTGCTCTACGCGGGTCGCTTCACGGCCGTGAAACGCCTCGATCGTCTGATCGAGGCGTTCGGTCTGGCCCAGGACCGTCTTGCGCAGCCCGCAGGATTGGTTCTGGTCGGCGGCCATCCCGGCGAATGGGAGGCCGAGCATCCGGCCGACATCGCGGCGCGCCTGGGCGTGCCGCACGTGTTTCTCGCCGGGTGGCATGCCCAGGAGCAGCTGCCGTCGTTCTTCTCCGTCGCTCAGGCAGTCGTCCTGACCTCCGAGCGCGAGCAGTTCGGCCAGGTCCTGATCGAAGGCATGGCCTGCGCCGTGCCGGCTGTTGCCACGCGCTCCCTCGGACCGACGGCGATCATCGATGATGGGCAGACCGGGTGGCTGGTCGACCCGGAGGACTCGGGCTCGCTGGCGGCGACGCTCGCCGAGGTGGTCAATGACCCGCGCGAGCGTCGGCGAAGAGGCGGGGCGGCCCGGCAGATGGTGTGCGAGCATTTCTCCTGGACCGGGATCGCGGGCCAGCTGGCGAGAGTGCTCGAAGACGTGGTGCGCGAAAGCGGGCTCAGCTACGCGCCTCAGGCCGGACAAGCTCTGCTCCACGCCGTTGAGGCGCCCGTGTCCGTGGGCGTACGTACGCGCGGAGACCAGTTTGACTTCGCGCCGACAAGCCGCGTCGAGCTCCAACCGGCCGAAGCCGAACCGGTCGGTTGCCGACCTTCGTCCGCTGCTGCGGCCGCGACGAGATCGCCGTAATCCGGGCTCGTGTTTCGCGACGGAATTTCCACGGCCGGGCTGGCTGTCGTGTGGTGGAGGGAGAGGCGGTGGTGGCGATGAAGCCCGAGACGCAGCTCGCCACCGGTCAGCTGCCTGGGCTCGAGCGCGCGACGATCCATCCCTACGTCGACGCTACGCCGGGGCCGTTCTACTACCAGCGTACGGCGCATCCGGTCGGGCTGGAAGCAGAGCGGGTGCTCGGCGAGCTCGAAGGCGGTCATGCGCTTCTGTTCCCCTCCGGCGCGGGCGCGACGACGGCGCTCGTGCTCGCACTGCTGCAGCCGGGGGCGACGGTCGCGGTCGCCGACGGCGGCTACTGGGGGACGGTCGGCCTCCTGCGCGGTGAGCTGAGCCGTTGGGGCCTCGAGGTCGTGGTCTTTGACCAGATGGGCCCCCCACCGCCGGCCGACCTCGTCTGGCTCGAACCGTGCTCGAACCCGCTGATGAGCTTTCCGGATCTCGACCCAGCGATCGCCGACGCTCATGCGGCGGGCGCGCGCGTCGTCGTTGACAACACCGTGCTCAGCCCGTTCTTGCTGCGCCCGCTCGAGCACGGCGCCGACTTCGTACTGCACAGCGCGACGAAGATCCTCGCGGGACACCACGACGCGCTGATCGGCGTCATCAGCTGCGCTCGTGCGGAGGACCACGCGCGTCTGGGCGCTTTCCGGGTGGCCTCCGGAATCGTCGCCGCGCCCGATCCGGCCTGGCTCATGCTCCGCGGGCTCAAGACGCTCCCCCTCCGGGTCGAGCGTCAGTCGGCCAGCGCCCTCGAGCTGGCGCGCAGGCTCACCTCCCACCCCGCGGTCCAGCGCGTGCGCTATCCCGGTCTGGATGACTCCATCGCGACGCGGTACGTCCAAGCGTTCGGACCGCTCCTGTCCTTCGATGTCGCCGACGCCGAGGTCGCCGAGCGTGTGGAGCGCTCGCTGGCGCTGATCGAGAATGCCACCAGCCTCGGTGGCGTTGCGTCGACGCTCGAGGCCCGAGCCCGATGGGAGGGCGCCCGCGTGCCTGCGGGCCTGCTCCGCCTCAGCGTCGGACTCGAGGACATCGATGACCTGTGGGCCGATCTCACCCAGGCGCTCGACTCCGCCGCCCGCCCGCCTGGCGCCAGCTGAACCGTACGACCGGTTTCGACTCGCGTCCAAGGCCTCGGCGGCCGACAATCGCGAGCGTGGGATCCACCCACCATTATGGTGGACATCATCCCACGCTCAATCTGCCACTGGCGCCGGGACGAGCCGATATCGTCTGAGGCGACCTCAGCGGGAGAGTGCTGACATGAAGATCTATGAGCCGGCTTCGAAGACGAGTACCGAGACGATCAGGCGGTACGGGGAGTTCGCGGACCGCGGTGGTCCGCCGGAAACCGCTGCGCAGCGGTGGACGCAAGCGGGATTTGACGACACGGTGACCGAGCGATGGCTGCAAGCCCGTTGCTTTGATCCGCAGGCCGCGCGTGAACTCAGCGAGCTTGGCGTCACGCCGGAGCAGAGCGCCGTCCGCACGCGCGACGGCGGCGGCTCCATCGACACGATCGGCTACAAGGTCGCCGACGGTCACCTGACCGCTCGCCAGGGCGCGGCGCGGAGCTCGTCGAGCCGATGATCTGAGGCTCGGCGCGGCGGCGGCCAGAGGCCGGCTACGGGCCTTGCCTCGCCGTCCTGTTGTTCGCTCGGGTGGAGGTTCTCGGCGTGGCCTGGCTGCGGATCGCCTCGGCAGCGGTCATCTTTGCCCTCTGGCGACGGCCATGGCGGGCTGTTGGCGCGCTTGACCGCGACGGCCGTTGGCTGGTGCTGGCCCTTTGCCTTCGCGTTCGCCAACGCGATCCTCTTCTCGGCCTACATCGTGCTCGCCGACCGCGTGGCCAAACGCCCCCAGCTCAGCGGGCACCGATGGCCCGGCTTCCGCGCGCTACCTACGCCACGATGGTCGCGCTGCTGCCGGCCATCAGTAGGGGGTCGGCCCCTTCCGCAGCCCCTCGATCGGCGTAGCCGGTGAGCGATTCCGGGTAGCGGACCGGAGATGGAGCTCAAGCCCAGGCTGATCGAGGTCACGATGCCGGAGCGTCCCGCCGGGGCGGTGCTCGTCCTCCATGGTGGCGCGAGCCGACGCGTCAGCATGATGGTCAGCCCGGCGCAGCTGTCCGTCTTGCGGATGATCCCGATCGCTCGACGCATCGCTCGCGCCGGCGTCAAGCGGCTCGCCGTGTTCCGCCTGCTCAATTCGGCCCGTGGCTGGGATACCCACCACACGCCCGTCCACGACGCGCGGTGGGGGCTCGATCAGGCCGCCGAACGTCTCGGAGCCAGGCTCCCCACCTGCCTGGTTGGGCACTCGCTGGGTGGCCGAGCCGCGCTGCTGACGGCCGACTGCCCGGAGGTGGAGAGCGTCGTGGCCCTCGCGCCGTGGGTCTATCCGACCGACCTCCCGGGTGGCCTGGCCGGTGAACGGATCCTGATCGTCCACGGGTCACGAGACCGGATCGCCAGCCCCGAGCGCTCCGCCGCGCTGGCCGAGAGGCTCAGCCGTGAGGCGCGAGTCAGCTACATCACGGTGCAAGGCGGCAAGCACGCGATGCTCAGGCGTCATCGTCTGTTCGATGGACTCGCGGCTGAGTTTGCCCGCGTCACGCTCCTGGGAACCGATGCCAGCGGCCCGATCGGCCGGGTCCAGGCCGGCGAGAGCTGGATCAGGGTCTAGGCACCCGGCCGTCCGGCAGTCGCAGCCGTGTCGAACTGAGCCGTGCGTCGGCGCAAGCTGATCCACGCGCGTCCGAGCGCGTAGGACGTGGCGCTCAGCGCACCGACGAAGAAGCCGACCGGCCAGTTGGTCTCATACGAGCCGGCGATCGAGATCCAGACGACGCCGAGCGCGATCGCCGCCGAGAGCGCGATCGCGACGTGGGGGCGACTCGTCAATGCCCGTGCCGCGGCGGCCGGGCCGATCATCAGGCTGAAGATCAGCGCTGTCCCGACGACAGGCACCGTCATCGTGGTTGCGAGCGCCACCACGAGCAGGAAGCAGAGCTCGATTCGGAAGCCGCCGATGCCGTGTGCCTCGCCGATCTCGGAGTTGACCGAGGAGAGCAGCAGCGGCCGGTAGAGGATGGCCATGGTAACCAAGCAGGCCGCCGCCAGCGCCCCGGTCGGCGCGAGCTGGTTGGGGCTGATGCCGAGCACCTCGCCGAACAGCAGCGAGTAGATCTCCGGCGCATATTGCACACTGAAGCTGAGAAACAGCGCCCCGAGCCCGAGCATCAAGACCAAGGTCAGGGCGGTCGCGACGTCGTGCCGTCCGCGCCGGCCGAGGAGCCCGACGCCGATAGCGCCGGCCAGTGAGAACACGCCCAGCCCGATCAGCGGGTTGACTGCGACCAGGCTCGCGCCGGCCGCGCCGGCGAACGACCCATTCGGAATCGCATGGGCGACGAACGCCGAGCCGCGCAGGACCACGAAGAACCCGACGAAGCCCGCGACGACCGCGACGATCGTGGCCACGATCCACGTGTTGACCATGAAGCCGGAGAACATCGAGCCTGGCTTACGCGGTCTCCACGTGCGGCTCATCGACGCTGGCGTCCGCCGATCGCTGCGGGCCGGGCGTCGGGCGAAGACGAGCGGTCAGGCCGGCCAGCAGGTAGAAGATCAGGATCAGGGCCACGACGAAGAAGCTGACCGGCCAGCCGTGGCGCAGTGGCGGCCAGTAGTAGCTGTCGTAGGCCAGCAGGATCCCGATCCAGATCGAGGCGACGCCGGTCAGCGCCGCGATCAGGATCGCCCGCCCGGGTCGCGTGGTCAGCCGCAGCGCGGTTGCCGCAGGGCCGATCAGCAACGCGGTGCTGAGGATTGCCCCGATCGTGAGCGCCGACAGCCCAACGGCGATCGCCGTCGCGAGCAGATACAGCCCGCCGAGCAGGCGCACCGGGATGCCACGGGCGGCGGCGAGATCGGGGCTGACCGAGCTGAGCAGCAGCGGCCGGAAGATCACCGCGACGAGCCCGAGCACCGCGACGGCGAAGCCGGTCACGAGGGGGATCATCGACGCGCTGAGCGCGAAGATCGAGCCGAACAGGATCGTGATCGTCGCACCGGTGGTGCTGTGGTAGGTGGTTCCGAGGTACAGGAACAGTGCGGCCAAGCCGAATCCCGCGCCGAGCACGATCCCAGTCGCGACGTCGCGTCCGCGGGCGCGCTGGATGCCGATCATCTCCATCGCCCCGGCCGCGGCGACCGCGATCGCGATGAACCCCCACAGCGGGGCGATCCCGATCAGGTAGGCGCTCGAGCCGCCGGTCGCGCCGAGATCCGCCAGCGCATCGCCGGCGAACGCCTGGCCCCGGATGACCGTGAAGATCCCCACTGCCGCCGACACCAACGCAACCGTGGCGCCGATCACGGCGGCGACGCGGACCGGTGAGCTCGAGAGCAGCCCCGGCTCGACGATCGCCCGCAGGACCTGGTCCACGACCGGCTCTAGACGATCTCGACAGCGGGTAGCGCGGCCGCGTGGTCGAGCGCCGCCTGGGCGTCGTCACCGTTGCCGGCGACCACCAGCACCCGGCCATGCACGCGCAGTACGTCGACGTGATGACCGTAGAGCTCAGACAGCACGTTGGTGCGAACCACCTCGTCGGTCGTGCCGCTGGCGGCGCGCCCGGCGGCGAGATAGACGATCCGGTCCATCACGCCCAGCAGGGGGTTCATGTCGTGCGCGGAGATGAGGACGGCGATCTGCTGCTCGCGGGTGATCCGGGCCAGCAGCGTGACGACCTCGTGGGCGCTGCGCAGATCGAGGTTGGCCAGCGGCTCGTCTAGGAGCAGCAGCTTGGGGCGGCTGATCAGCGCGTGCGCGATCAGGATCCGCTGCTGCTCGCCGCCGGACAGCTGGCCAACCCGTGCGTCGGCGAAGCTGGTCGCGTCGACGGCGTCCAGCATCGCCTCGGTCAGCTCGCGGCGCCGGCGGGAGGGACGCGGGATCCCGAGCCGGTGCGCGTCGAGCCCGAGACCGACCAGGTCACGACCGCGCAGCGGCATGTCGGGATCGAGCAGGAACTTCTGCGGGACGTAGCCGATCAGCGCGGCGTTGCGGCGGCGCGACCGCGGGCCACCGCCGACCCGCACGCTGCCCGTGCTCGGCGGCTGAAGTCCCAGGATGACGCGAAACAGGGTCGTCTTGCCGGCGCCGTTTGCGCCGATCAGCCCCGTGAGCTCGCCGGGGGCGATCTCAAAGCAGACGTCGGAGAGCACCTCGCGGCGGCTCAACCGGACCCCGACACGTTCGACGGAGAGGACCTCGGGGCCGTCCGATCCGCGGCTCATGCCAGCCTCCGGGTGGAGACCTTCTGCGCCACCGCACGGCGCAGCGCCCGGATCTCGGCCTGCATCCAGGACTGGTAGTCATAGCCGGGCGTGGGCATCGTCTCGTAGACGCCGACCACGGGGATCCCGTAGCGCTGAGCGGCGGTCAAGAACGATTCGGTCAGCGCATCGGTCACCTGTTGGTTGTAGACGAAAACCTTGACCCGATGATGGGAGAACAGGTCGTCCACAAAGGTGATGTCCTGGGGGGCCGGATCGACGCCGTTCATCACGTCGGTCTGAAATCCAAATGGCGTGAGGTTGGTCGCTCCGGCCGCCTGGAGCAGGTAATCGGCCACCGGCTCGGTCGTCGCCACCGGCGTAAGCGGATAGGCGACAGCGAACTGCTTGATCGCCCGGTCCCACGGGGTCAGCGAAGCATCAAAGCGCCGAGCGCCGGCGGCGAAGTAGGCCGCGTGGGCGGGGGCGAGGGCCGATAGATCTCTGACGATCGCGCCGGCCAGCGGGGGCATCGTCGCGGGCTTGTACCAGAGGTGCGGGTTGGGGGTCGAGTCCGGCAGCCCGAGCAGCGCCTGCACGTCGATGATCTTGCGGCCCGAACCCGGCGAAGTCGCCTCGATTCGGTTCATATAGGTGTCATAGCCGAGGCCGTTCTGCACCACCAGCCGGGCGGCGCCGATCGCTTCGGCCACGCTCGGGCTGGCCTCGAAGCTGTGCGGGTCGGTGTTCGGGTTGCTCTGCACCGCGGTCACGCTCACGTACCTGCCGCCGATCTGCGAGATCACGTCGGCGTACTCGTTCTCGGCCCCGACGGCGACGATCGTGTCCCGCCCGGCCGCCCGAGACGAGGAACCGCAGCCTGCCAGCGCGCCAACGAGGGCCGCGCAGCCCAGCATCAACATCGTCCCGTGGCAGCGAACGGACCTCACGGCGACACCTCGGTCAGCCTTAGTCGATCTTGCGCGCCGTAGCCTCAGCGCCTTTGGTCGACCCCAGCGTAACATAGATTGAGTCCGAGTCTCAATCTTGGCGATCGACCAAGGCGGTTGCGGGCCCGCAGGGCGAGCAGCGTTCCGGCGCTACCGGCAGCCTGGGCAGCTGCCGCGCAGCACGACCTCGTGGTCTTCGAGGCTGAACCCGAGTCGACGCGAGAGGCGCGTGATCGATCGCTCGAGGTCACGATCCTCAAACGCCACCAGCTGGCCGCATTCCTCGCACACCAGATGATGGTGGTGATGACCGGTGGGATCGACGAGCTCGTAGCGGGCGGTGCCGTCGCCCACGTCCAGACGGGTCACCAGCCCGTGTTCTGAGAGCAGCTCCAGTACGCGGTACACGCTGGCTCGCCCGACGGGGCGCTCGCGCCTCTCGCCCCGCAACGCGTCCTCGATCTCGAGCGCGCTCAGGGCACAATCCTGGCGCCCGAGCAGGTCAATCAACTCATCTCGCGCCGCGCCGCGATGATGGCCTGCGCGTTGCAGCACAGCCCGGGCGTGCTCGGCCCAACCTGCACCCGTCTCGGCGGCCATCAGACCAAGCATAGCCAGCGGCCGCTTGGCGCAGCGCTCATCCCAGTTGCGCGATGAAGGTGTAGATGACCATGAAGCTGACGACGAGCACGAACACGCGCAGGCTCCAGAGAGCGGCCTTGGCGCGTGGGCTGAGGTGCGCCCGCGGGACGGGCTGCGAGGTGTCGGCGACCAGCTGGTCACGTTCCAGGAACATGATCAGCTCGTCGGAACCAGATACTCCGGCGCTACCGCCGTCGGAGCGATCTGGCGGTGGTGATTCAAGCGTCAGATCGCGCACCGCTCTCAGCCTCCGGGGATGACATGGACACTCTGTAAAAAGGAGTCGATCCCATAGGCGGTCCCGCAGATGGCGATGAAGGCGATCACCAAGCCACCGATGAGGTTGGTGGAACGCCGGTTGACCCGACGTCCCATCAGCCGGCGATCGTTGGCGAGCATCACCATGAATACGAGCGCGACGGGAGCCAGCACGGTGGCGAGCACGTTGGCGTTGAGCGCGATCGAGAGCAGCGGCGCGCCGGGGATCAGGATCACCGCGCCGGCGATCAGCGCCGCGCCGACGTTCGCGACGTAGAAGATTGCGGCGTGGCGCGGCGTGCTGTTGAAGCTGTGCGAGACGCCGATGCACTCCCCGGCGGCATAGGCGGTGCTCGCGGAGATCGTCAGCACCGCCAGCGCTCCCGCTTCGATCAGCCCGAGCGCGAATATGGTGCCCACGAGGTTGCCGGAGACGTGGCGAAGTGCGCCGGGGAAGCCGGCGCCCATCAGTCCCTGTATCGAAGCGCCATTGTGCGTGGCCAACCCGGCGCAGGCGATCAGCGCTGCGCAGCCGGCGATCGCGCCGGCTGCGGCCCCGAGACCCGTGTCGAGCCGGCCGTGCTTGATGTCGGCCGGGGTCATGCCCTTGTCGGCCGATGCGCTCTGCTGAAAGAAGATCATCCACGGCGTGACGGTGGCGCCGATCGTCGAGGCGATCAGCAACAGCAACGTATTGAAGCTTCCCCCCGGAAACGGGGAGAAGGTCGCAAACGAGTGGCCGATCGCGCCGACGTCTGGCTTGACCAGGATCGCCGCGAGCACGAACAGGCCGTTGAAGCCGGCGATCCCGAGGGCGATCCGCTCCCAGCGCCAGTAGCGGCCGCCGCTGAGCGTGAACACGACCAGGAACAGCCCGAGCACGACCGCGACCCCGGCTCCGAGATGGAAGTAGTGCAGCCCGGCGCGGATCGCGACGAACTCCGCGATCAGGGTCACGAGGTTGGTGAGCACGAGGTCCCCGGCGCCGAACCAGCCCCACAGCGGTCCGTAGCGCTGCAGGACCAGCTCGCCGAAGCCGCGGTGGGCCACCGCTCCGACCCGCATGCACATCTCCTGACAGACATAGGCCATCGCGAACAGCACGACGATGAACGGCAGGAAGAACCCATAGCCATAGCTCGCGCCGTCGGCGGCGTAGGAGAGCATGCTCGGCCCGTCGTTCTCCCCGAGCATGGCCAGGATGCCCGGGCCGATCAGCAGGAAGATCACGTGGCGACGCCGGCCGAGACTGCGGGCCTGATGCGCCCGCGAGCGATCCCGTGAGCGGGCCAGATCCTCGTCGGTCAGCCCGGCGGACCCGGGCAGCGTCGCCTTGGGTGCCGACGCCTCCATCTACGCGCCGCCAATCTCAGCGTTGGACGGGGTGATCCTCGGGGTCGAGCTCGATCCGCATCGAGGCGGTCAACCTCCCGCCGAGCACGAGCTGCCGGCCGGCGACGCGCAGGAACATCGGACCCTCGAAGGGTTGGCGGTCGATCACCTGCACCCGCTCACCGGGGGTGATGTCACGCTGAGACAAGTAGCGCAGCATCTCCGGATCGGAATCAGAGACGCGGACGAAGATCCCCTGTTGCCCTGGCCGCAGCGAGCTCAGGCTCACGCTCGAGCCCTCGTCGATCCGCAGATCGGCCGTCGGGATCGGGTCGCCGTGCGGATCGATCGTCGGGTGACCGAGCTTCTCGGCGATCGCCGACTCGAGGTCTTCGGAGAGCCAGTGCTCGAGCACCTCGGCCTCCTGATGCACGCGGTCCCACGGCATCCCGAGCTGCTCGGCGAGGAACAGCTCGATCAGCCGGTGATGGCGCATCACCTCGAGCGCGAGCCGCCGGCCCTCCTCGGTCAGCACGACCCCGTGGTAGGGCATGAGTCTCAGCAGCCCGAGCTCGGCCAGCTTTCGCAGCATCGCCGAGACCGAGCCGGCGGTCAGGCCGAGGCGCTCGGCCAGCGCATTGGTCCCAACTGGCCGCTCGCTTCGGGCTTCCAGGCCGTACAGCGCCTTCGCATAGTCTTCAGCGGTGGGCGAAAAGCGTTTTGTATCTATCACAAACAGGATTTAGTATGGCCAAACACTTGAGGCCAGGCCAAAGTACGAGGCCGTCGCAGGGATCGACCTCGAGATCTTGCGGACGGACGCCCGGCCGCCGCTCGGGGCAGGAGCAGGCGCCGTCACTACAGCGGCGGAGGCTCGCCCCCCGCCGCGCGGCGCCAATCCACTTGAGACACCGTCCCGCCGGTGATCTCCAACCCCCGTACGCGAGCCTGATCGCGAAGCCAGAGCGTGTACTCGCCTTGCGTGATCTTGTCGAACACGGCCGCGTAGCTGGTGCCGCTGGGCAGCGGACGTTCCAGGATGTGCTGGTGAAACCTGGCTGTGTCAGAGCCCGTGGGGCTGACCTCGATCGGGGTGTCGAGCAGCTCGGCCTCGGCGTAGACGACCAGCGCACCGTTCTCGCCCCCGATGTCCAGAACCACCGGTTCCGGATGGGGGCGAGCGACAGGTTCCGGACTCACGAGCGCTTACCCCGTTCTACTAGTGAGCGGCGCCAGCCGTGGACGGGATCGCCGGGGGCGGGGTCGGGTTCGGCGGGGTGTCAAAGCCGTCGTCGGGGAGCCCCAGGTAGGGGAAGTAGGGCAGGAACCTAGCCTGGCCCGGATCCCCGGTCGGAGGGGTGGTCACGCCCTGGTTGACCGCCATCGCCGCCGCGTCGGGGGTGTAGGACTTGTCGACCAGCGCGTAGGTGACGCCCGCCAGCGCCTTGAGCTCGATCGACACGATGTCGTCGACCACCCGGCGCCCGTTCGGGAAGCCGGCGGCGTCGTTGCCGAGCAGCCCGAGCGAGTTCGGATTGGCCGTGGGCGGAATCGCGACGTTCAGCCGCAGCAGGTCGCTCAGGACCTTGCCGGTGTTGTTCTGGAACCCTGAGACGATCCCCGCCGGCAGGCCGGTGAGGAAGATGGCCTCGATGTCCGCGCGGGGCTTGCCCGACGCGTTCAGCTTGGCCAGGTTCGGGAACACTCCGGGATACAGGACGGGCAGCAGCGCGGCGAGCTCGGGATGGATCACGCCCTGGGCGAAGTGCTTGTCGTCGACCGGGTAGCTCCGGTTCCAATAGTCCTTCTTACCGAGCGGCACCAGCACCTCGTTGAACAGCGGGTTGGCCAGCCGGGAGACCTGGACCCACGGTCCGGACTCGGCGCCGTTGTTGGCCCCCTGACCGCGCACCTGCACCTTGCGGCGGCTCGCCGCCCCCCAGATCCCGATCGTGGAGTCTGCGCTGAGGGCGTTCTTGGGGACCGACCCGTTGCGGGTCAGCTGCGAGATCGGGATCTGCAGCGCGATCGTATGGACGTTGATCCCGCTCTTGAGCGTGTCGATCCCCGCGGCGTTGGCCACCATCGAGTTCAGATGGAGCTTCTGGAACGGCCGCAGGTCGGCCAGGTCAAATACGGCCCCGAGGTCGGCGAAGAAGCCGTCGTTGCGCTGACCGGCGAACACCTTGATGCCGCCCGGGAGGCTGTGCACGGCCTCCTGAGCCAGATTGGCGTAGTTGGGCGTGGAGCTCGGGCCGATGTTGCACGGCGGCGAGGCCAGGTTGCGGCCCAGTACGGTCGTCCTGACGTGGTTGTGCGGATGGGAGTGGTGCCGGCGATGCCTCCTGTGCCGCGCGTCCACCGCGCCGCGCACCGCCTCGACGCGGGTGACCGTATAGGTCTGGCGCCGGTTGAAGTGAGGATCGTAGATCGACGTGATCGGGCCCGTGTTGTAAAGGAACGTGTTCTCGTCCCGCACCCGGGTCGTGAACCGGAACTCATAGGCGAGGTCGGCCTGACCGCTGCCGTTGTTGCTGACGTAGATGTAGTACAGGACGTCGTCGCCGAACTCATAGAAGTTCGGGCCCGCGGCGGCGGCCTCGAGCGGAATGTAGTTCGTGATGATCGTGACCGTGTCGGGCCGGTCCGGGCTGACGAATGCGTAGGTGTCGGTGTTGTCGGCGACCGGGTCGGTGCTGATCTCCGGCGCTTCGCGATGCGATGACATGGATCTGATCTCCCTTAGGCGGTTTGCGCGCGGGCGGCGTCGAGCAGACGCTGCGCCAGGATGGGGTCACGGTAGGTCCTCTCGACGGTCCCCGAGAGCACCGTCACCTCACCGCGCTCGGCGTTGTGCACGTAGGCCATCACCGGCTCGCTGGGCATCTCACCGGCCGGATGGACCACGTCGCCGACCTTGGCGCTCGCGGCTGCGGGCGAGGACAAGGCGACCGCGGCTCCCGGAACCACCGTCACCGCCAGGCCGGTGGCCACGCCGCCGGAGGTCTGCAGAAACGAGCGCCGGTTCACGCCCTTCTCGCTCGTCTTGCCCTGTTCACGATCAGACGACATGAGGCCCACTCCCTTTCGAAGGTTCGCTCCCAACAGAGCCACCCAGCTCCGCTGCCCTGACTACGGAGATGCCGGCAAAACGGATCACCGCACATCGGTGCCGGCCAGGATAGAGCAGCGATCTGGCCCCAGGCGCAGGTAGCTTCGCCGGCCCTGCGCCTCGCACGGTGCGGGGCTATCCGCTCTGACGGTTCGCTACCTTCACGCTCTTGCCCTCGATCTTCTGGGTAACGCGCCGAACTCTGGCGACGCTCGGCGTGTTGACGTTGATCGGCGCGGCTGGCGCCTGCGCGCTTGCGGTGGCCCGGCCGGCGTCGGCGGCCCAGCCCCAGGTGTTCCGGGCCTTGGTTGAGACACCCACCGGGCAGGCGATCGCGTCTGACTTCCTCGGACTGGCGCTCGAATACCGAGACATTCCCGGGTTGGTGGGCAACGACCCGAAGGCGGTAAACCCCGTGCTCGTCCAGCTGATCCGCAACCTGGTGACCAGGGGCAGGCCGATGTTGCGGATCGGCGGTCAGAGCACGGACCGATCGTGGTGGCCGGTCCGGGGGATAGCCCGGCCGCGTGGTGTCTCCTACAACCTCACGCCGAGCTGGACGACGTCGGCTCGTGCCCTGGCGCAGGCCACCAACGCCCGGCTGATCCTCGGCCTCGGCCTCGAGGCCAACGAGCCGAAGATCGACGCGGTCGAAGCCTACGAACTGCTCAGGCGACTCGGATCCCGGTACGTCGACGCGCTGGAGATCGGCAACGAGCCCGAGCTGTACACGGCGTTTCCCTGGTACCGCACGCTCCGTGGCGCCATTCTTCCTTGGTATGGCAAGATTGGCGCGCCGATCTTCTCCCGGCCTCCGGGTTACAACCCCAAGGCGTTCCTCGCAGAGTTCTCACGGGCCCTCCAGGCGGTTCCGCGGTTGCCGATCGCCGGTCCGGCGACCGGGAACCCGTCGTGGCTTGCGCAGTTTGCCCGGATCCTGTCGCCGGCCTCGCGGGTCAAGGTCATCACCTGGCACGCCTACGGGCTCAACCAGTGCATCAAGGACCGTTCCTCGCCTCAGTACCCGGCGGTGCCAAACCTGCTCTCCCCGGTCGCCTCGCGCGGCGTCGTCAACGGCATCTCGTCCTCGGTGGCGCTCGCGCACAAGGCCCGGGCCAGCTTCCGCGTCGGCGAGCTGGGGTCGGTCACGTGCAACGGGAGGCTGGGCGTCAGCAACACCTTCGCGTCGGCTCTGTGGGCCATGGACGCGCTGTTCTCGATCGCCGCCGACGGCGTCGACGGGATCAACCTGCACACGTTTCAGAACGCCGCCAACGGGCTGTTCGATTTCAGCCACTCTGGCGGGCGCTGGCAGGCGACGGTGCATCCCCTGTACTACGGCGTGATGATGTTCGCACAGGCGGCGCCGCCGGGGTCTCGCCTGCTGCGCGTCAGCGCGCCAAACCAGGACCAGGTTCGCGTTTGGGCGACGCTGGCGCCCGACCACCGGATCAGGGTGCTGCTGATCAACGACAGCCTCACTCACGCCGAGCAGGCGACGGTGCGTGCTCCGGCCGCCGCTGGTCCGGCCGGCCTCGAGCGCCTGCTCGGGCGCAGCGCGTACGCGACGGGCCCCGATACGCTCGGCGGCCAGAGCTTCGGCACCCGTACTACGACCGGGTCGCTGGCGCCCCAGCACAGCACGGTCATCGCGCCGCGCGGCGGGAGATACGCGGTGACGCTTCCCGCGGCGAGCGCGGCGCTGGTGACCCTGGCGCCGCCGCGGGGGCGCTGATCTTCGCTGGCGGCGCTCGGGACGACGTCCGAGCCGCGAGCTCAGCCGTTCAGCGCGTAGCTGGCGATGTCCGCGTCAAGCGTGCCCGCCGAGTCGTACTGGCCGGTGTGGACATGGGTGACCCTCCCGGCGCGACTGATGAAGATCGTCGTCGGCAGGCCCTCGATTCCCCCCGTGAGGATCGAGCCGAACTGCGGCTGGGTGGTCTGATAACTCGGATAGCTGACCGGGTGCTGGGCCAGGAACGCCCGCGCGTCACCAGCTGAGTCGCTGGTGTCGGCGCCGAGGAAGGCGACGCGGCGTCCGTACTGCGCCGAAGCGCCGGCGAACAGCCCGAGCTCCGAACGGCAGGGGCCACACCATGAGGCCCAGGCGTTGACCACGATCGGGTAGCCGCGCAGGGTCCGCAGCCGGGCCGCGAGCGCGGGCTCGAATCCCAGCACCTGGCTGGCCTGGCCGTGCAGCGTCGCCAGCCGCGGTGGAGAGCCGGCGAGCTCCTGGTGGAGCGCGGCCGCGCTGGTCGGCAGCGTAGAGGCTCGCGCCAGCGCGGCCCGAACGTGTGCGGCCAGCGCGCGCTCGCCGAGCCAACCGGATGTGGAGACCGGCCAGTACCAGAGGATCCGGCCGGCAGCTGAGGTGAGCACGAGCCACGGCTCGTCCTGCACCTCATAGCCGTCGGCGACTCGGCCGCTGGGGTCGATCGCCACCGGATAGCGGAGGGGCCGCGGCAGGGCGCGCAGAAACCGCGGCAATGCCCCAGGCCCGGGCTCGACTGCCCCCTCGTCCACGGCCGTCAGCCTGGGCAGCCTCAGGGCGGCCGCGGATGCCGCATACCGATTGAGCGCGCCGAGCTGTCCGGCGAGGCTCGTGACCTGCCGATCCCAGGTGGCGAAGAACAGCGTCAGGCGCGGGCCGCCACCGGGGCCGAGGCGGGCGGTCCCTCCGCCGGCCCGCGGGAGCGAGATGCTCGTGCTCGGACGGATCCCGGGAATCTGGGCATACGAGAGGGCAGAGCGCACCGCCGGGCGGCCGGGGAGCAGGCTCGAGGCTTCCCGGGCCACGACCTGGCCCAGCTGGCCGACGGCGGCGTAGGACTGCTGGGTCAGGTACAGCTTGCGCAGCCGGCCCCCGGGGTCGATCACGAACAGCGCCGGCGTGTGGTCGATCTGACCCTGCTGGACCTTGGCCGAGATGCCGTAGGCACCCCAGACGCGCTCGAGCGCCGATAGCGAGCCGGTCAGGAAGCGCCACTGGTGAACCATCCCGTGTACCTGGGAGTAGCTGCGCACGTCCCGCACCGCGGTCGCCTTTGGGTTGGCATCGACGCCGAGCAACTGCACCTTGGATCCGGCCGCGCCGAGCATCGCCTTGGCGGCGAGCATCGCGCTCGTCGTCAGCGGGCAGATCGTCGTGCACTGTGAGTCGTTGAAGTCCAGGATCACCACCCGGCCGCGAAACGAGTGCAGCGACACGCTGCGCCCGAACTGGTCACTGAGGGTGAAATCGGGCGCTGGGCCGGACAACCGGGTGCCCGGGTCCAGATAGGGGTTGCTGGCCAGGCCGGCGCTCTGCGAGCGACTGGGCTCGTTCAGGACGCCGAAGGCGAGGATCGGAGCGGCGACGGCGAGCACGAACAGCAAACCGAACCCGGGCCTGACCCAGGCCGCGCCCCTCGACCATGAATGATGGCGCGGGGGCGGCGAAGTGCCACTGGGCGTCCGCGGAATCCGCCGCCGGCGGCGCCAGGCGGCGCGATCAGCCGACGGTGCGGAGGCGGGTGTCCGCTTCACAGCACTGACGCGGTCCTTGACTGCCAGTCGTCGGGGCGGTTGTCCCACTGAGCGTGGACCGCAGCCGGTGTCAGAGCCTGATCGCCCGCGCCACGGCCTTGGCCAGCAGCGCCTGCCCGGCGTAGCTCGGATGCACGCCGCACGTCCCGTAGGTGCCCAGCTGAGTCAGCAGGCCGCCCAGGCACGGGTTAGATCCGAATCGGAACGAAGCGGCCTTGAGCTCTCCGTACCCGTCGGCGAACCTGACCCCGAACGGCTTGGCCGCGCTGTCCATCGCGTTGTTGAGCGCCTGGGACTGCGAATTGATCAACGGCACCGTGTAATTCAGCGAGTAGTAGTTGACGATCACCAGCTGGCCCCGGTAGTGGGCTCGATTGCGGATCGCCGACAGGATGCGGCGCACGTTGGCCGAGATCCTGGCCAGCACCGGGCGTTGCTCGGCAGCTGACAGGCAGTGGTCGGAAGCCGTCTTCTGACACAGGAAGAGGTCGTTGGCGCCGATCATCAGTGACACCAGCCGAACGCCCGGGTGGCGGCGCAAAAAGGCGACGGCATAGCTCAGCTGGGCACCGCGGTAGGCCACGTGCAGCGGGAACGCCTTGCGGTAGCCGTTCTCGCAGCCGTTGCTCAGCGTGGCGGTATTGATCAGGCTGCCAGAAGTCTCGCCCGGGCAGGCGAGGTTTGTCACCTTCAGGTGCAAGGTCGCGCCGAGCTGCTCGGGGTAGCCCTTGAAGGTCGAGGGCTGCCTGTAGTTGGGCGCCGGCACCACCGCCGATTCCTGATAGCCGAAGGGGACCGAGTCGCCGAGCGCGAGGTATCCGGATCCCCGCGTCACAGCAGCGTTCCGAGTCCCCGCCCTGGCCCACGTACGGATCGCCGCGACGGCCGACGAGCGGGTGGCGGTGACGGCCGGCGAGCGCGTGGCCGCGACGGCCGAGGAGGCCAGCGCGGCGAGGAGGATCAGCGAGCCGAGCAGCAGCCGGCAAAACGCCCACCGCTTACGGTCGAGGAACCCATCCATGGCGCGGAAGTCTGGCACATGAACGCAGTGCGTGCGCAGATCGCGTGATGAGCGCTCTAGCATCCACGAGATGACCGAGCCCGATGTCGTGATCGCCGATCAATCGGACGCCAGTCGGTACACGATCACCGTCGACGGCACCCCGGCCGGGCGCCTGGACTATCAGCTCGAGCCTGGTCTGATCTCGATGCATCACGCCGAGATCGATCCCGCGATGGAGGGGCGCGGGCTGGGCGCGCGCCTGGTGTCGTTCGCCCTGGATGACGCCCGGGCTCGGGGACTCGAGGTCCTGCCGCGATGCCCGTTCGTCGAGCACTACATCCAGCGCCACCCGGCCTACGCCGAGCTGGTGCCGGCGGGACGCCGGGCTCGCTTCGGGCTGTGAGCCTCTGGTTCGGCCCAGTACCGGCCGGCCGCGTCAGAGCAGGATAATCCGGTACTCACGACCCGAGCCGTCGCAAATCGTCAAGCTGTCCCCGAGGCGACGCCACTGGGCGTGGGTACGGGGTCACCGCGGAGCAATCGGACGTTGGCGGGCGTGACGCGCAGGCCGACGGCGCGCCCGGCGGCGAGGTCCGGAAGGCCGTCGGACTCGCTTGGGCTCTGGACGGTGAATCGGGTGAGACGGATCAGGAGGCCGCCGCGATCCTGGTGCACGCCGATCACGGTGTCGGTGAGCGGGCTGGATGCGGGGTCGGTCAGCTCGAGCTCCCAGGGATGAATCGCGACCTGCACCGGTCCGTCGGCGCGGTGAGAGCTCGCCAGCTCACCTCCGCCGGTGAGGTGCACGGTGCAGCCGCCCGGCGTCGGGACGGCGGCGCCCGCCACCACGTTGGCTCCGGTGAGCACCGCGACGATCACGGCGGCGGGGTTACGCAGCAGCTCAGCCGGCGCGTCGAGCTGGACCAGGCGACCGTTGTCGATCACGCCGACGCGCTGGGCCAGCGCGATGGCGTCCTCAAAGGCGTGCGTGAGCAGAAGGGTGGGCAGCTCGAACGCCGCCAGTAGCCCGTCAAGCTCGTCGCGGACCTGCTGGCGGGTGATGGCGTCAAGCGCTCCGAACGGCTCGTCGAGCAGCAGCACGCGTGGCTCGCGGGCCAGCGCTCGGGCCAGCGCGACCCGTTGGCGCTCCCCGCCGGATAGCTGCTGCGGATGGGCGGAGGCGAGGTGGGCGAGCCCGAAGCGCTCGAGCAGGTCAGGGCGGTCTCGCCGCCCGGCGAACCGCACGTTGCCGGCGACCGTGAGGTGCGGGAACAGCCCGTAGTCCTGCGGCAGGTAGCCGACCCGGCGTCGTTCGGCGCTCAGGGCGACGCCCCGCCGGGCGTCGAACCAGACCTCGGCACCCAGGGCGATGCGTCCGGCGTGGGGGCGCTCGAGGCCGGCGACGGTCCGCAGCAGCGAGGTCTTTCCCGAACCGGACCGCCCGACGAGCACGATCGTCTCGGCGCCGACGTTCAGCGCCGCGCGAAGCTCGAACGTGCGCCGGGCCAGAGCGATGTCAATTTCCAGAAGGTCGGCCATGAGCTCACGAGCAGCTTGGAGGTGAGCAGGATGGCACCGCTCACGATGATCAGCAGCACCCCGATCGCGATCGCCTGGTCGAGGTTGGCGTCGAACAGCGCGTAGACCGCGAGCGGCAGTGTCTGGGTGGTGCCCTGAAAGCTGCCGGCGAACAAAATCGTCGCGCCGAATTCGCCGATCCCGCGAGCAAAGGCAACCGCCGCCGCCGCGCCCAATCCGCCGCCGGCGAGCGGAATCGCGACCCGCAGCAGGCGGCGCGCAGGGCCGGCACCGAGCGTGCCGGCCACGTCAATCAGCGTCTGATCGACGGCCTCGAAGGCGGCGATCGCCCCCCGCAGGTAGAACGGGCTGGCGACGAACACGATCGCCATCACCACCGCCGCCGGACTGAACGCAAGCTCGATCCCGAGCGCGCCGAGGGCATGACCGAGCAGCCCGAGGCGGCCGAACGCCACCAGCAGCCCGAGGCCGGCCACCGCGGGCGGCATCACCAGCGGCAGCTCGACCAGCGTGATCACCACGCTGCGCCCGGGAAAGCGCCACCGGGCGAGGACGTAGGCAAACGGCGTGCCGAAGACGGTCATCAGTGCGAAGGCGATCGCGTTGGTCTTCAGCGACACCTGGATCGCGTCGAGCGCGACCCGGGAGCCGAAGTTGCCGATCAGGTCGCCGAGCGGCTGATAGGTGATCAGGGCGACGATCGGCAGGACCAGGAACGCCAGCGCCACCGCGATCACGATCGCGATCACGAGCCCGATCGCGCCCCGCCCGAGCACCGCCGGCCAGGCTCCGGCGTGGTCGCTCGCGGCTGGGGCGCCGCCGCTCGCGACCGAGCTCACGGCTCGCCGAATCCGGCCGCTCTGAGCGTCGCCTGGGCCCCGGACGAGAGCACCCTCGCCACAAACGCCTTGGCTGCCGCTGGGTCCGGAGCCTTCTTGACGACGGCGATCTCGTCCAGCGTCCCCGGCCTGGCCGCGGCCGGAAGATGGACCACCGAGACCTTGCCCATCGCGGCTTTGGCATCGGTGATGTAGACGAAGCCGACGTCGGCCTGACCGGACGCCACCTCGGCCACGACCTGGGTGACGTCAGTCGCCTGACTGACCACGTTCTTCATCGCGGTGGTCGTGATGCCGAGGTTCTCGAACGCGGTGCGCGCATAGTCACCGCACGGCACGGTGGCGTTGCAGATCACGATCTTGACCCCCGGCTTGGTGATCTCGCCGACTGACTCGATGTGGGCCGGATTGCGCTTGGGCACGATCAACACCAGCGTGTTGGTGGCGAACACGCTCGGCTTGTCGATCAGGCCCTTGGCCAGCAGCATCGCCGGGTTCTTGGGGCTCGCGGCGGCGTACACGTCGGCCGGGGCGCCCTGCTCGATCTGGGTCGCGAGCATCCCCGAGCCGCCGAAGGTGTACTTCGCACCCGGTTCGATCTTCGGGAAGACCTTGGTCAGCGACGCCGCCGCGAGCACCGTCGGCTGTGAGCCGCCGGGCGCCGGCGCTGAGCTGGTCTGCGAGGACGAGGACGAGGACGAGGACGAGGACGAGCTGAGCGAGGCGGAGGCGGTAGCCGAGTTGCCTGTTGTGCTGCTCGAGCTGCCGCTTCCGCAGCCGACGGCCAGGGCCGACAGTCCGATCGCGGCGGCGATACCCGCCGCCGCACGCCTGGTCTGAAGTGCGATCACCGCAGGCCTCTTTCTGAAATCGAAGGAGAGTGGAGCTGCGGCCAGCATATCGATGCTGCCCAGGCAATGCATAGGCGCGCCCCCACAGGCACCGCGCCCCACCTGGGGAGCGGGGTCATCGCCTGGCTTTCGCTCAGTGCGTGCGAGCCTGTTCCAGTCCCCAATCCGCGCCGCCGCCGCCGGATTGGGGGCGCGACCCGGATAGTCCGGTTCCAGATCCCATATCACGCGGGCGCGGGGGAATTTGGGCGGTAGAACAGGTCCGAGGACGAGGAGTCGCGGAGGTCCGCCGGCTGGCCAGCCTGCAACACGGCGGAGCGAGTACGAGGTGATCGAGGGCACCCTGCGCGCGTACATGCATTCAGATGAGGCGGTCGCGGCCGGCCGGGAGCTACGCGGGATGCTCGACCGCGGGGCGCAAGCCGACGATGGCCTGCAGGACGACGAGGCGCTCGCGCTGGCCACCGAAGAGGTCCACGCGTATCGGCGCGAGCGCCGCTCGCGCCGATAGCCCGAGCTTCGCGCGGTGCGGGCCGTGCTCGATGCCAACGTGCTGATCTCCGCCCGGCTCTCACCCCTCGGCGTGTCAGCCCGGCTGCTGCGGGCCGTCTCGTGATCTCAGGGGATCAGCACCTCACCCGCCTCACCAACCCACCCCCGCCCGTGCTCACTCCATGCGGGCTGCTCGAAATGCTCGACCGAAGCCAGCCGCAATAGCCCCAGCCATAGCACGTGCATCCATGGATGGTTTTTTTCCCTGGCGTTTGGCTCAGGCTAGGTGTTAGCGACGGCCCGGGCAGGCCGGGCGCGTCGCCGATCAGCGCGACGTGCATGATCCGCTCAAAGGCCCACATCAGGCAGGCGGCGAGCGCTTCCGGGTCCGCGCTCGGAGGCGCTTGTCCGTTGCGTCGAGCACAGCGGATCACGCGCGCGGTGCGCTCGGTGACCGCAGCCAGCGTCTCGAACCACAGCCGGCGCAGGTGCTCGTCGTGAGGCCACTCCTCGCTGACCGCCTGCAACAGCGCACGGTGTGGGGTACACAGCGCTACCCACTGCTCGAGGCTGATCCGGATCGCCGCCTCGGGATCGCCCCCGGAGGGCGACAGAAACGATCGCTGACCGGGCTCGTCCGTAGACGACCTCGGTGCTCTCGCGAGCAGTCACACGAGGTGGTTTGACCTCGGTCGCCATGGGCCGAGGCTAGCGCTGGGCGGACGCCGAGCGGCCGATCGTGCAAGGCTGACGAGCGATGCCCTCGGCGCGAATCGACTCGGTGCTGCAGCGGCTGGACGCGTTCATCGAGCGCGAGATCTCACCGCTGCAGGATGAGCACCCGCAGTACTGGGATCACCGGCGCGAGTACGCTCGCACCGACTGGGATGCGGGCGGCACGCCGAGCCAAGCTTGGACTGAGCTGTTGGGCGAGATGCGCCGACGCGCCGACGGCGCCGGATGGCTGCGCTTCGCCCTGCCGGGCGAGCTCGGCGGCCAGGACGGCACCAACTACGAGATGGCGACGATCCGGGACCATCTCGCCGCCCGCGGCCTGGGCCTGCACAACGACCTGCAGAACGAAGCCTCAGTGGTCGGCAACCTCGTGTTCCCACTGCTGCTGGTGCGTTTCGGCACCCCCGAGCAACGCGAGCAGTTCCTCGACACCTCGGTCACCGGTGAGGTGGAGCTCGCCTTCGGGTTGACCGAGCCCGAGCACGGCAGTGACGCGACCTGGATGGCCACCCGCGCCCAGCGCGACGGAGATGACTGGGTGATCACCGGCGCCAAGCGCTGGATCTCCAACGTCCACCAGGCCGACCACGTGCTGGTGTTCGCGCGGACCTCGGCCCGTGACGGGGCCGCCGACGGACTGACGGCGTTCTTCGTGCCCACCGATGCGCCCGGATTCGGCGACCCGTCGTATCTGTGGACCTTCAACATGCCCACTGATCACGCCGAGTTCACGCTCGACCACGTCCGCGTCGGAGCCGCTGCCGTGCTGGGCGAGGTCGACCGGGGGCTCGACGTCACGCGGGCATTCGTCAACGAGAACCGGATCCGTCAGGCCGCCGGCGGCACCGGTGCGGCCAGGTACTGCATCGAGCAGTCGGTGGCCTACGCGCGCCGGCGGGTCACCTTCGGCCAGCCCCTGGCCCAGCGCCAGGCGATCCAGTTTCCGCTCGTCGAGCTGCACGCCGACTGCGAGCTGATCCGTACCTATGTGCTGGACACCGCCGAGCGCCTGGACGCCGGCGAGTACGTCGCCGACCGGGTGTCGGTGTGCAACTTCCGCGCCAACCGGCTCGTCTGCGAGGCCGCCGACCGAGCGATGCAGGTGCACGGCGGGATGGGCTACAGCCGCCATCTTCCGTTCGAGCACATCTACCGCCACCACCGCCGCTATCGGATCACCGAGGGCGCGGAGGAGATCCAGATAAGGACCGTCGCCGGGCACCTGTTCGGGTTCGTCGGGCCCGCGCGGCGGGAGGGCAGCGATGCGACGAACGCTGTTTGAAGCCGAGCACATCGACTATCGCGAGTCGGTGGCCCGGTTCGTGGCCGAGGAGATCACCGCCCATCACGAGGCCTGGGAGCGCGAGCGGATCGTCCCGCGGGAGCTGTTTGCCCGGGCCGCCGCCAAGGGAATGCTGGCGATGCAGGTGCCCGAGGCGTACGGGGGTCCGGGTGTTCAGGACTTTCGCTTCAACCAGATCGTCGGCGAGGAGCTCAGCTTGGCCGGCAACGCCGGCAGCGGCCTCGGCCTCTCGCTGCACAACGACATCTGCCTGCCCTACTTCCTTGACCTGGCCACCGAGGAGCAGAAGCAGCGCTGGCTGCCCGGCATCGCCGACGGCAGCCTGATCACGGCCGTGGCGATGACCGAGCCCGAGATGGGGTCAGACCTCGCCGGGCTGCGGGCGACCGGGCGCCGGCAGGGCGACGCCTACGTGGTCAACGGCTCCAAGACCTTCATCACCAACGGCATCAATGCCGACCTGGCGATCACCGCGGTCAAGACCGATCCGGCTGAGCGCCACAAGGGCATCTCGCTGCTGGTGCTGGAACGCGGAATGGAGGGCTTTGAACGCGGGCGCAACCTGGACAAGGTCGGTATGCACTCGCAGGACACGGCCGAGCTGTTCTTCGAGGACGTACGCGTTCCGGTTGAGAATCGGCTCGGGGAGGAGGGTCAGGGCTTTCGCTACATGACGGCCAACCTGGCCCAGGAGCGGCTCAGCATCGCGATCGCCGGGCTGGGGGCGGCGCGCGGGGCGCTGGCGATGACGCTGGCCTACGTCAAGGAGCGCAAGGCCTTTGGCCAGGCGGTCGGCTCGTTTCAGAGCTCGCGCTTCGCGCTGGCCGAGATGGCCACCGAGATCGAGCTGGCGACCGCCTTCTGTGACCAGGCGGTGCTGGCGCTGAACGCGGGCGAGCTCTCCGCCCCGGACGCGGCGATGGCCAAGTGGTGGTGCACCGAGCTCCAGGGCCGGGTGATCGACCGCTGCGTGCAGCTGCACGGCGGCTACGGCTACATGCTCGAGTATCCGATCGCGCGCGCCTACGTCGACGCCCGAGTGACCCGGATCTACGGCGGCACGACCGAGATCATGAAGGAGATCGTCGGGCGCTCACTGGGGATGTGAGTGGCAGTCGCCCTCATCCAAAGCGCGCGCGCAGATCCTTTTTGGAGATCTTTCCCGTCGCCGTCTTGGGCAGCTCCGGCACGAGGTGCACCCGGCGCGGGAGCTTGTATCCGGCCAGCCGCTCGCGCGCGAAACCCACCAGCTCCTGCGCCGAGACCTCGCCGGCGCCGGCCACCACGGCCGCGGTGACGATCTCGCCCCAGCGCTCGTCTGGCACTCCGAAGACCGCCACCTCGACGACGCCCGGGTGCTGGGCCAGAACCTCCTCGACCTCGGCGGGGTAGACGTTCTCGGCCCCGGTGACGATCATGTCCTTGATCCGGTCGGTGAGGAACAGGTAACCCGCCTGATTGAGATAGCCGCCATCGCCGGTCCGCAGCCAGCCGTCGCCGTCGATCGCCGCGGCGGTCTCGGCCGGGTTGGCGAAGTAGCCGGGCGTGACGCTGGCCCCACGCACCCTGACCTCGCCGACCTCGCCGACCGCGACGGGCTCTCCGCTCCGCGGGTCGACGATCTCGAGCTCCATCCACGGGTAGGGCTTACCGGCGGAGCGGAGCAGGTGCTCACGAGGGCCGCCGGGGTCGTGATCGGCCGCGGCCAGCTGGACGATTGCGCCGGTCGTCTCGGTCATCCCGTAGACCTGGTAAAGCTCGCAGCCGAAGGTCGATAGCACGGCCTTGAGCACCGGGGTGGTGATCGACGAGGCGCCATAGGCGATCGACCGCAGCGCCGACCAATCACGGGCGGCCGCTCCGGGCACCGCCGCGAGCATCTGCAGCACCGTCGGGACCAGGAACGCGTTGGTGATCCGCTCGCGCTCGAGCGTGTCAAGCAGTGACCGGGGCTCGATCTCTGCCACCAGCACGTTGCACGCGCGGTTGGCCAGGCCCACCAGCAGCCAACCCATACCGCCGATGTGAAACAGCGGCATCGCGACCAGGCTCACCGACGACGCGTCGATCGACCACTGCTCCGCCACCGACGAGGCGAGCAGCGAGAGGTTGGCGTTGGTCGTCTGCACGCCCTTGGGCAGCCCCGTCGTGCCCGAGGTGTAGAGCTGCAGGACCACCGCGTCTGAGCCGCCGTCTGCCAGCGGGTCCTGGCCGGGGCAGTCAGCCAGCCACGCATCGTCTCCGGGCTCGAGGACTACCAGCTCGCGCAACCGCGGCAGCTCCTCGACCAGCTCTCGGGCTCGGCCGGCGAACTGCGGCCCGCAGAACAGGATCTCAGCGCCTGCGTCGCCCAGCAGCTTGACCAGCTCAGGGGTGGCCAGCCGCCAGTTGAGCGGCACCAGCGCCGCGCCGATCTTGGCGCAGGCGAACAGCAGCTCGGCCCCCCCGGAGCTGTTGCGATCCAGATGGGCCACCCGATCGCCGGCCCCGACCCCGCTGCTGTGCAGGTACTGGGCGATCCGGTTCGAGCGCCGGTCAAGCGCTTCGTAGGTCTCGGTTCGGCCGTCGCAGATCAGCGCCAGGCTGTCGGGATGCACGGCGGCGTGGTCACGCAGCAACTGCGCGAGTCGGAATCCGCTATCACCAGTCAATGGCCACCACCCAAGCCACCCGCAAGCGCGGACGTCGTCCCCGGACCCACGACGCCGTCCTGGCCCAGCTGTACGTCGGCACCATCTACGGGCGGCTGGTCAGCCGGTCCTGACCAGCGCTTCCTCGTCCGAGTAGATCTCGCCGCGCTCGGCCTTTTCAACCAATGATGCCGGCGGTTCGAAGCGCTCGCCGTACTGACGGGCCAGCTCGCGCGCGCGGGCCACAAAGCCCGCCAGGCCGCCGTCGTAACCGTTGATGTACTGAAGCACGCCCCCGGTCCAGCCCGGGAAGCCGATCCCGAAGATCGACCCGATGTTGGCGTCCGCCACTGACTCGATCACACCCTCGTCGAGGCACTTCACGGTCTCGATCGACTCGATCACCATCATCCGCTCCTTGAGATCCCGAAGCGAGATCGACGCCGGATCGTCCATGGGCGGGAACAGCTCCCGCAGACCGGGCCACAGGCACGTGCGCTTGCCGTCCTCGTACTCATAGAAGCCGGCGCCCTCGAGCTTTCCCGGCCTGCCCTCGTCGAGCATCCGGTCGATCACGGCCTCTGCGGGATGACCGGCCCACGGGCCGCCGTCGTTCTGAGCCGCGTTCTTGGCCGCGTCCCGGATCTTGCGCATCAGCTTCAGGTTGAGCTCGTCGGACAGCTGCAGCACCGGCGCGGGGTAGCCGGCCTGGGAGGAGGCCTGCTCGATCGATGCTGCCGGAACGCCTTCCAGCAGCATCGCGATGCCCTCGTTGATGAACGTCCCGATAACCCGGCTGGTGAAGAAGCCGCGGCTGTCGTTGACCACGATCGGGGTCTTCTTGATCTTCTTGGCGACATCGAGCGCCCGGTACAGCGTCTCGTCGCTGGTCTGCTCGCCGCGGATGATCTCCAGCAGCGGCATCTTGTCGACTGGGCTGAAGAAGTGCAGCCCGATGAAGTCGACCGGGCGGGACACGCCCTCGGCCAGGCTCGTGATCGGCAGCGTGGAGGTGTTGGAGCCCAGCAACGCGTCCGGCGCCAGGTGCGGCTCGATCTCCGCGAACACCTGCGCCTTGACCGCCGGATCCTCGAACACCGCCTCGATCACCAGGTCGGCGCCCTGCGCGGCCGCCGGGTCGGTGGTCGCGGTGATCCGTCCCAGCAGCTCATCGGCCTGCTCCTTAGTGGAGCGGCCACGGGCCACCGCCTTCTCGAGCAGCTTGCTCGAGTAGCCCTTGCCGCGGTCGGCGGCCTCCTGCGAGACGTCCTTGAGCACGACTTGGAGCCCGGACTTCGCGCACACGTACGCGATCGCCGCCCCCATCATCCCGGCGCCGAGCACGACCGCCTTGCGGGGCTGGAAGCGCTCCATCTCTGCCGGTCGTCCCCGGTCGCCGGTGGCGCGCTGCAGATCGAAGAAGAACGCCTGGATCATGTTCTTGGCCACCTGGCCGGTCACCAGGTCGACGAAGTAGCGCCCTTCGATCTCCGAGGCATTGTCGAAGTCGACCTGGGCTCCCTCGACGGCGGCGGCCATGATGTGGTGCGGCGCCGGGTAGTTGGCGCCCTTGATCTGCTTGCGCAGGTTGGCCGGGAAGGCCGGCAGGTTCTGCGCCAGCGCCGGGGTGCTGGGGGTACCGCCGGGAATCTTGTAGCCCTTGACGTCCCACGGCTGCATGATTGGGTCCCCGCCCGCCCTGGCTTCGATCCACCGCTTGGCGGCCGGGATCAGCTCCTCGGGCGTGGCCACCAGCTGATCGACGATCCCGATCTCCTTGCCCTTGTCCGGACGTACGCGCTGGCCCTGCATCAGCAGCTGCATGAGCGCGTTGACGATCCCGAGCATCCGCACCGTACGGGTGACGCCGCCCGCGCCGGGCAGCAGCCCCAGCTGGACCTCGGGGAACCCGAGCTGGATCTTGGGATCCTCGACGACGATCCGGTGATGGCAGGCCAGCGCGATCTCCAGCCCGCCGCCGAGCGCCGAGCCGTTGACGGCCGCCACCACGGGCTTGCCGAGCGTCTCGAGCCGGCGCAGCGCCGCCTTGCCGTCGTGGACGAACCGGGCGATCTCGTCGGAGTTCTCCCGGGTCGCGCGCTTGAGGTCGTTGAGGTCACCGCCGGCGAAGAAGGTCTTCTTCGCCGAGGTGATGATCACGCCGGTGATCTGATCGCGCTCGGCCTCGAGCCGGTCGGCCGTCGCCCTGATCGAGGCCGCGTAGGCCGCGTTCATCGTGTTGGCCGACTGGTTGGGGTCATCCAGCGTCAGGATCACGACGCCGTCGTCGTCGCGCTCCCAGCGGATCGTGCTGCTCTCGGTCATCAAGGGTCTCGTCTCTGTTTCGAAAGGGTGATCCGGGCTCGTGCGCGTGCGGGGGCTTGCGCGTGCGGGTGCTAGACGCGCTCGACCACGGTCGCGATGCCCATCCCGCCGCCGACGCACAGCGTCGCCAGGCCGTAGCGCTTGTCCCGACGCTCGAGCTCATCGATCAGCGTGCCGAGGATCATCGCGCCGGTGGCGCCCAACGGATGGCCCATGGCGATCGCCCCGCCGTTGACGTTGACCTTCTCGATGTCCAGGCCCATGTCCTTGACGAACCTCAGCACGACGGCGGCGAACGCCTCGTTGATCTCCACCAGGTCCAGGTCCTCGACTGTCAGCCCGGCCTTGGCCAGCGCCTTGCGACTGGCCGGCGCGGGCCCGGTCAGCATGATCGTCGGGTCGGCCCCGGAGACCGCGGTGGCGAGGATCTTCGCCCGCGCCCGCAAGCCCAGCTCCGCTCCGGTCTGCTCGTTGCCGATCGCCACCAGCGACGCCCCGTCGACGATCCCCGACGAGTTACCCGGGGTGTGGACGTGGTTGATCTTCTCGATCCAGTGGTACTTCTGTAGCGCGACGGCGTCAAAGCCGCCCATCTCGCCCATCGCCGCAAACGAGGGCTTCAGGCCGCCGAGCGTGTCGACGGTCGTACCGGGGCGTATGAACTCGTCACGGTCGAGCATCACGTGCTCGTTGAGGTCTAAGACCGGGACCACCGAGCCCGAGAACCGGCCTTCGGCCTGCGCGGTGGCGGCGCGATCCTGGGAGCGCGCGGCGTAGGCGTCCACGTCCTCGCGGCTGAACTCCTCGACCGTCGCGATCAGGTCGGCGCCGATCCCCTGTGGGATGAACGAGGTGTCGTAGTTGGTCTCGGGATCCATCGCCCAGGCGCCGCCGTCAGAGCCCATCGGCACGCGCGACATCGACTCGACCCCTCCCGCCAGCACCAGATCCTCCCAGCCGGAGGCGACCTTCTGCGCGGCGATGTTGACCGCCTCGAGGCCGGAGGCGCAGAAGCGGTTGAGCTGCACGCCGGACACGGTGTCGGGCAGGCCGGCCTTGATCGCTGCCGCCTTGGCGATGTCGCCGCCCTGGTCGCCGATCGGCGATACGCAACCCAGGACCACGTCGTCGATCCGGCTCGGGTCCAGCTCGGCGTTGCGGCCGAGCAATTCGTGCATCAAGCCGACGACCAGATCGATCGGCTTGGTCGCGTGCAGGGAACCGTTGACCTTGCCCTTGCCCCGCGGGGTTCGGACGGCCTCAAAGACGAGCGGTTCGGTGGCTGGCAATAGTCGGCTCTCCTTCGTTCTTAGGCGCACACATCGTTCGGAAATCGCTGATGGAAATACTAGCTGTCGGGTACGCGCGAGACTGTGCGGCGTGGCGCAGGCGAGCACCCGGGAAACCACCGGCCTTTCGGGGCGCACCGCGTGGGCACGCAACCTCGAAGCGCCGCTGCGTGACTTCCTGCACACCCAGAGTGGGAGCGCCGCCATCCTGCTGGCGGCGACGCTCGCCGCGCTGGTGTGGGTCAACGTCGGGTCCTCCTACGAGCACGTCTGGGGCGCCGTGCTCGAGATCCGGATCGCCGGCGCCAGCGTCTCCCAGGACCTGCGTCACTGGATCGACGACGGGTTGATGACCTTCTTCTTCTTCGTGGTCGGGCTCGAAGCCCGCCGCGAGTTCGATCTCGGCGAGCTGCGCGATCGCCGGCGACTACTGCTGCCGTTCCTAGCCGGACTCGGCGGGATGGTGATTCCGATCGCGATCTATCTCGTCTTCAATGCGGGCCATCCGGTGCGGGGCGGTTGGGGGGCGGCGATGTCGACCGACACCGCATTTGCGCTCGGCATGCTGGCGATCGTCGGCCGCCGGTTCCCGGACAGCCTGCGGGCGTTCATCCTCACTGTGGCGGTGGTCGACGACCTGGTGGCGCTGGGGGTGATCGCGGTCGCCTTTACCAGCTCGGTGCAAGCCGTCGCCCTGGCGGTTGGCCTCGGGATCTTCGTGCTGATGCTGATCGCGCGCTTCGGCGGCGTGCACAACGGTGCCGTCTACCTGGTGCTGGGCATCGCCGCGTGGGTGTCGCTGCAGAAGTCGGGGATCGATCCCATCGTGGTCGGTCTGGCCATGGGACTGCTGACGATCGCCTACCCGGCCGCGCGGGCGGACCTTGAGCGGGCGACCGACCTGTTCAGGGTCTTCCGCGAGCAGCCGACCTCGGAGTACGCCCAGTCGGCGCGGACCGGTGTGCGCTTGGCGATCTCGCCCAACGAGCGCTATCAGCAGCTGCTGCACCCGTTCACCAGCTACGTCATCGTGCCCCTGTTCGCGCTCGCCAACGCCGGCATCGTGATCAACGGCAGCTTCCTGAGCCGGGCGTACTCATCGCCGATCACGATCGGGATCATCGTCGCCTACCTGGTGGGCAAGCCGATCGGGATCTCGTCCGCGGCCGCCGTGGTGACTCGGTTGAGCGCAGGACGGATCCGGCCGCCGGTGGGCTGGGCAGCGGTGTTCGGCGGCGGGGCGATCGCCGGGATCGGCTTCACGGTATCGCTGCTGATCGCCACGCTGGCCTTCCACGGCCAGCAGCTGGCCGAGGCCAAGGTCGGCGTCTTGAGCACTGTGATCGCGGCTCCGCTGGTCAGCGCCCTGACGCTGCGGCTGACCACCCGGCTGCCGCGCCGACTGCGGTTGCGGGCGCTCGTCGGCAGCTCTGAGGTGATCGTCGATCTGGCCGTGCCGGTGGACTCCGAGCGCGATCACGTCCGGGGGCCGGAGGACGCTCGGGTGACGCTGCTCGAGTACGGCGACCTCGAGTGCCCGTTCTGCGGTCAGGCCGAGGGGGTGATCCGCGCGCTGCTGCGCGACTTCGGTGATCTGCGCTACGTCTGGCGTCACCTGCCCCTCAACGACGTGCACCCCCATGCCCAGCTCGCCGCCGAGGCGGCCGAAGCCGCCGCCGAGCAGGACCGCTTCTGGGAGATGCACGACACATTGCTGGCTCACGAGGGCGAGTTGACCCTGCGGGCGATGCTGGCCGACGCCGAGACACTCGACCTCGACCTCGAGCGGTTTCGGGCTGACCTGCGCAAGCGCAGGGGGGCTGCCCGAGTCGCAGAGGACATCGAATCGGCCGATCTCAGTGGCGTCTCGGGCACGCCGACCTTCTTCATCAACGGTCACCGCCATCAGGGCGCCTACGACATCGCCACTCTGTCCCAGGCGGTGCGGCTGGCCGGCGCCCGGGCTGTATTGACTACCTGAGCTCAGGAAGCCGGAGGCGCGGCGAAGCTCCCGTCGACGGCGCCCCGGGTTACCCAGCCCGCGGTAAAGAACCTGAATCCGGACGTGGCAGGCGACGCCACGAGTTCGAGATCGCATAGGGTGATATCCGTGGTGAGGCCCCGATCGTAGACGTCGACGTCAGGGGGTTGCTCGGAGCCGGGCGAAAGCTCGCCGAGCGTTTCGGCGATGAGGCCTACTACGTGGCGTTGTGCGTGCGCAGCGGCCTGGTGCGGCCCGAGCTGCCGCATCGAGTCGCCCAGATGCTGCTCGCCTTCGAGCGCTTCGGCCTGCTCGCCGGCGCGGTGACGATCGGCGCGATCCGCAACGGGGACCGGGTTGCCCTGCGCGACGAGCGCGGCGACGTGACCTATCGAGAGCTCGACGAGCGCTCCAACGCCCTGGCCAACGCCTGGCGCGGGTGTGGTCTGGAGGCCGGCGATGGAGTGGCGATCCTGGCCCGCAACCACCGGGGGTTCCTCGACGCGGTATTCGCCGCCGCCAAGTGCGGAGCCAAGATCGTGCTGCTCAACACCTCGTTTGCCGGCCCGCAGATTCGCGAGGTCGCAGAACGCGAAGGCGCCGACCTACTCGTCTACGACGACGAGTACGCGGACGTGCTCGAGGGCGTCGAGCCCCCGTGCGGCCGCTTCCGCGCCTGGACCGACGATGGCGCTGAGGGCGACGATGACACGCTCGAGGCGCTGATCGAGCCGTCCTCCACCGAAGCTCCGCCCAAGCCCCGCGTGGCGCCGAAGATCGTGATCCTGACCAGTGGCACGACCGGCACCCCGAAGGGTGCCCCGCGCGACGAGCCCCGGTCGCTGTCGGTCATCGGCGGCCTGCTCGACAAGGTCCCGTTCCGGGCGCGGGAGGTGACCGAGCTGTGCGTGCCGATGTTCCACGCCCTTGGGTTCGCGCTGATGGCGCTCGGCTTGGCGCTCGGATCCACCGTCGTCGTGCGCCGCCACTTCGATCCCGAGCGGACCCTGGACAGCCTGGAGGAGAACGGGGTCACCGCGTTGATCGTCGTACCGGTGATGCTGGCGCGGATCATCGAGCTCGGATCAGACAGGGTCGCGCAGCGCGAGCTGTCGGCGCTGAAGATCATCTTCATCGGCGGCTCGCAGCTCGGCGCCGAGCTCGCCAAGCGCGGGCGCCGGGCGTTCGGACCGGTGCTCTACAACCTCTATGGCTCTACCGAGATCGCCTACGCGACGATCGCCACGCCCGAAGATCTGGCGCAGGAGCCGGCCTGCGTGGGCGGCGTGGTGCGCGGAACGATCGTCAAGATCCTCGATGAGGACGGCGAGGAGGTATCCAACGGCGAGACCGGTCGGATCTTCGTCGGCAATGCGGGACAGTTCGAGGGCTACACGGGCGGCGAGACCAAGGAGCAGATCAAGGGGTTGATGTCCTCCGGCGACGTCGGCCACTTCGACGCCAAGGGTCGTCTGTTCATCGACGGCCGTGACGACGAGATGATCGTCTCGGGGGGCGAGAACGTGTTTCCGGGGGAGATCGAGGAGCTGCTGTCCGGCCACGAGGCGATCGACGAGGCCGCGGCGATCGGCGTGGAGGATGAGGAGTTCGGCCAGCGCCTGAAGGCGTTCGTCGTCATGCGCGACGATCAGAAGCTCAGCGAGGACGAGGTCAAGGATTACGTGCGCCAGAACCTGGCCCGGTACAAGACCCCGCGCGAGGTCGTCTTCCTCGACGAGCTGCCGCGCAACCCGACCGGCAAGGTGGTCAAGCGCGCGCTCGGGCAGGCGGGCGCGGACGACGACCACGACGCTGAGCCGGCCGTCGCCGCTCGGATGGAGGAGGAGTAACCGCGCCGCCGTCATTCGGGCCGCCGTTCTCCTCCTATCAGGCGGAGATCTTCCTGCGGGGCCTGGGCGGTGTGCGGCCCGAGTACCCGGTCTCGCCGGCCGAGCTGGCCGCCGAGGTCCAACGGATCGCCGATCCCAAGGCGATCGCCTACGTGTTCGGCGGTGCCGGCAGCGAGGAGACGATGCGAGCCAACGAGGCCGCGTTTCGCCGCTGGCGGATCGTCCCCAGGATGCTGCGAGACGTCTCGGTCCGTGACCTGTCTCGGACCGTGCTGGGGACCCGGCTGCCGGCGCCCGTGGCTCTGGCGCCGATCGGAACGCAATCGATCGTCCATCCCGAGGGCGAGCTCGCCGTGGCGCGCGCCGCCGGCGCCGTCGGGCTCGCGCTGGCCGTCAGCACCGTGTCGAGCTACCCGCTTGAGGAGATCGCCGCCGCCGCCGACGGCCCGAGGTGGTTTCAGCTCTACTGGCCGAACGACCGCGAGCTGGCCAGCCTGCTGTCCCGGGCCGAGCGGGCTGGCTATAAGGCCCTGATGGTCACGCTGGACACGTTCCTGCCCGGATGGAAGCCGCGCGATCTGCAGCAGGGGTGGCAACCCTTCCTGGAGGGCGTGGGGATCGCCAACTACGTCTCGGATCCCGTTTTTCGGGCTCGTCTGGCCCAGACGCCCGAGGAGGATCCTCAGGCGGCGGTGGGAGAGTTCGTGGTCCAGTTCTCCAACCCGCGCCTGAACTGGGAGGACCTCAAGTTCCTGCGCTCGCACACGACGCTCCCGATCGCACTCAAGGGCATCCTGCATCCCGACGATGCCCGGGCGGCGCGCGAGCACGGAATCGACGCCGTGGTGGTCTCAAACCACGGCGGGCGCCAGATCGACGGCGCGATCGCCTCGCTCGACGCGCTGCCGGCGATCGTCGACGCGGTCGGCGGTGAGCTCGACGTGCTGCTGGACAGCGGGATCCGCTCCGGCGCCGATGTCGTCAAGGCGCTGGCGCTGGGGGCCGACGCGGTGCTGCTGGGGCGCCCGTATCTGTGGGGCCTGGCCGTCGGCGGCGAAGCGGGGGTGACGGCGGTGCTGCGCTCGGTGCTGGCCGAGCTCGACCTCACGCTCGGGCTCAGCGGCCACGTCAGCCCGTCGCAACTGAACCCCGGGGTGCTGGCGCGAGCCTCGCCGTAGACTCGCGCCGATGCTGATCCTGCCTCCGGGTCGCGCCCAGACCGAGCGCGAGGCTCGAGCGGTGCGGCCATCGGAGAGGCGGATGATCGGCGGCGTGCTCGGACTGCTCGCCGTGGCGGCGGCCGTGCTCCTGATCTCGCTGGCCTCCGCCGGCCACCGGTCCGGACACGGTTGCATCTCGGTCGGGCTGGCCTCCTCGACGGGCGGTGTCCAGCTGTACCGCTGCGGCGCGCCTGCGCGCGCGCTGTGCTCGAGCGTCGATCAGCCGGGCGGCACCTCAGGCGCCGCCGCGCGCTCGATCCGCGCCCAGTGTCGCAAGGCTGGTCTGCCGGTCGGCTGAGGACCACCGAGGCCGAGCTGTCGGACCCGGCTGAGGACCAGCGGAGGCCGAGCTGCCGGATCCGGCTGAGACCAGCTGGGCCCCTAACATGGCTCGGTGGTGACCGTCCCGGCCGACTTTCGAGCCCAGTTTCCCGTACTGGAAGGCTTGTCATACCTCAACGCCGGCACGGAGGGTCCGCTGCCGCGCGCCGCGGCCGATGCCGTCCGCGAGCGGATCGAGCTCGAGCTGACGTCCGGTCGCTGCGGCGCGTCGTACATCGAGGCGGTGCGTGACCTGGCTCGCCGCCTGCGCGAGGAATACGCCCGCGTGCTCGGCAGCCCGCCCGAGGAGGTGGCGCTGACCGGCTCCACCACCGACGGCGTCAACACGGTGCTCTCGGGCCTGGACTTCCGACCGGGAGACGAGATCGTGACCAGCGACGAGGAGCACCCTGGCCTGCTGGCGCCGCTCGGCCGCCTGCAGCGGCTCCACCGGGTCAACGTGCGCGTGGTGCCGTTCACCGAGCTCGCCGGTGCCCTCAGCCCCGCGACGCGGCTGGTCGCCTGCTCGCACGTGTCCTGGGTGAGTGGGCGCGTCGTCGACCACGAGGCGCTGAGCCAGACCGGCGTTCCGGTGCTGCTCGACGCGGCCCAGGGAATCGGCGCTGTCCCGGTCGACGTCAAGGCGCTCGGCTGCGCCTTCTACGCGGGCTCGGGCCAGAAGTGGCTCTGCGGTCCGGAGGGCAGCGGCAGCCTGTACGTGCACCCGGACTGGCTCGAGCAGCTCACGGTCCCGTGGCCGGGCTATGGATCACTGGCCGACGCCAAGCAGGCGCTCACTTCACCCCCGGCCGAGGGCGCAGCCCGCTTGGACCACGGCTTCCCGCCCGGGATGCGCAGCGCCTGGGCGCTCGCCTCGCTCGCCGTGCTCGAGAGCGCCGACTGGGAGTGGGTTCACCGTCGGGCCGCCGAGCTGGCGGCTCGGCTGGCTGATCAACTCGCCGAGCGCGGGCTGGAGGTCGGGGCGCGAGGGCGTTCGACGCTCGTGTCGTTCAAGGCCGAGGACGTCGACGCCGAGGTCCTGCGACTGGCCGAGGCGGGGTTCGTGGTTCGCAGCATCCCCTCGCACGGCTATGTGCGGGTCTCGGTCGGAGCCTGGTCCTCTGAGGACGAGCTCGATCGGCTGGCCGCCCTCGCCGTCGGTTAGCCTGGCCTCCCAGCCTTTGGGATATTTGCTGCCATATTGGCCGAAAACATCCCAAAGCCCGCGACCGTCAATGCGGTCAGCCGACGATCCGCTCGGGCCCGGTGTAGACGTTGATGTTGCCGCGGCGGGCGAAGCCGCACAGCGTCAGTCCCCGGTCCTCGGCGAGCTCGATCGCCAGCGAGCTCGGGGCGCCGACGCCGATCAGCACCGGCGCACCGGCGACGGCGGCCTTCTGGACCAGCTCAAAGGAGAGCCGTCCGCTGACGCAGAGCACGTGCTCGGCAAGCGGCACCAGGGCCTGCCGCAGTGCGCGTCCCACCACCTTGTCCATCGCGTTGTGGCGCCCGACGTCCTCGCGCGCGAACCGCAGCTGCCCATTGGCGTCGAACAGCCCGGTGGCGTGCAGTCCGCCGGTGCGCTCAAACGCCGGCTGCTCGAGGCGCGCCGGCAGGTCGGCCGCCAGGGCGCGCTCGAGGACCGGTCCAGCGGTCAGCGGTGCACTGGCCACCGCCACCTCTTCGAGCGCTCCCTTGCCGCACACCCCGCAAGACGACGTGGTGTAGAACCGTCTCGTGCCCGGATCGCGGATCAGCGGACCGGTGACGTCGATCGTGTTGACGGCCAGATCGGCGGTCAGCCCGGCTTCCCGCACGCCGTCGATCAGCCCCTCGCCGTAGAGAAAGCCCAGCGCGAGCTCCTCATCGTGGCCAGGGGTCCGCATCGTGACGGCCAGCGGCGAGCCGTCGACGCGGATCTCCAGTGGCTCCTCGATCGCCACCTGGTCACGCCGGCCGTCGTGAAGGATCGTCTTGTACATCGCCCGTCACGGTACGCCAGCCGGGCCTCACGGTATGAGCGCGCCGCCCGCGGCAGGCATCGTCAGCCGACGCCAGCTCGCCGGGTGGATTCGCCAGGCCCAGCGAGTCGTAGAGTCTGACGATGATGCCCGAGGATCCCACTGTCGACGAGCTGAAGAACCGCCAGCACGATCAGGAGCTCGCCGAACGCGAGCTGCTCGCCGAGGCAGACAACGGCGCGGACGCCGATCGCCACCGCCGCCGGGCCGACAAGGCCCAATACCTACTCGAGAAGCTCGAGCAGCGCGAGCGCGCCGACGATGAGGCGGCGGCCGAACACGACGCGCCCGCCGACACCGACTGACGGCGCTCGATCTACGTACGGTCAGCCCAGCTCAGAACTGGCGCAGGCACGCCCAAGCGCGGACGGGCATTCTGCCTCCAGTGCCGCACCGCTGCAACATCGACGCGCTGTCGCCGTACACTGCCGGTTCTGCCGCGCCACGTTCTATGAGCTTCTGCCGAGCCAACTTGAGACGCGCGATCTGGGTCACGGGCCTCGTGACCGCGCTGCTGATCACCGGCGTCGCCTCCGCTTGGGCGCGCAGTCCGATCACCATCGTTCGCTTCCACGGCTACCAGCTCGCGGTTCCGTCAGCCTGGCCCGTGTTCGACCTGGCGCGTACACCGTCGACCTGCGTGCGCTTCAACCGCCACGCGGTCTATCTGGGCGCGCCCGGTGTCGATCAGCGTTGCCCCGCCCATGCCGCCGGACGGGCCGCGGCGATCCTCGTCGCGCCGCTGAGCGCCACCGCCTCGGGGGCCTCAGGTGGGGCGTCGGGGACGGCCGTCCGGGACAAGGCAGGCTCGGCGGTCAGCTTCACGGTGCCCGCGGCCGGCGTTCGGGTCACCGCCACCTGGGCCGCTGACCGGGGCGTGGTCGCGGCAATCCTGCGGCGGCGACTCACCGGCCGGCCCAGCCCCTCCAGGACGCCGTCGCGGTCTGGGGCTCGAGCTCAGGGACGCGCGTCGGCGCGCCTGGACAGCGCGTTCGGGCCCGCCAAACGGGCTCCTCGGGCGATACCCGCCGGGGCCGCCTACCGCGGGCTCGGCTTCGACGCCTGCTCGGCGCCCTCGACGAAGACCATGTCGGACTGGGCATCCTCTCCGTTTCACGGCATCGGCGTGTACATCGGGGGCGCCAACGCCGCCTGTTCTCAGGCCAATCTGACCCCGGCGTGGGTCCGCACGGAGGTCACTGCCGGCTGGCATCTGATCCCCACCTACGTCGGCCTGCAGGGCGCCGGGTCGTGCTCGGGTACGTGCGCGACGATCGACCCGAGCCGGGCCGGGACGCAGGGGGCGGCCGCGGCAACCGATGCGGTCAACCAGGCCCAGGCGCTTGGGGTTCCCGCCGGCAACCCGGTCTATGACGACATGGAGCAGTACACCCAGCGTGCGGCCAACACCGCCGAGGTGCTCGCCTTTCTGGCGGGCTGGACCACCCGGCTGCACGCCGCGGGATACCTATCCGGCGTCTACAGCAGCGCCTCGTCGGGGATCGCGGATCTGGTCAAGGCCTGGGGCACCGGCTACACCGAGCCCGACGACATCTGGGTCGCCCACTGGAACGGCCAGCAGACGACCAGCGACACCTACGTGCCCAGCGCAGACTGGGCCGGCCATGAACGCCTGCACCAGTACGCGGGTGGGCACGACGCCACCTTTGGCGGCGCGACGCTCAACATCGACAGTAACTATCTGGATGGCGACACGGCCGGCACCACGGGCCTGATGGCGGATGGCACGTTCGTGCGGGTCACGGGACAGCCGAGCATCTATCGGATTGCCGGCGGAGCGCCTCTCTACGTCAGCAGCTGGATCCCGTTTGGCGGCCAGCAGCCCGTCACCACGATCTCGGCCCAGCAGTTCGCGGCCCTGCGTGCCTACCCGATCAGCGGGACGTTTTTGACTACGACCAGTGGCAACGTCTATCGAGTGGCCGGCGGCGCTCCGATCCCCGTTAGCGACTGGACGCTGTTCGGTGGACCACAGCCATCGGTGACGATCGATCAGTGGGATATCGACCACATCGCCAGCCCGCTGTCGCACCTGACTGCGGCGCCCGCGGACGGCACAGTCGTCGAGGGGCTGCCATCCGGCGCGTTCTGGTCCTTTAGGGGCGGCGCTCGAACTGCCGCCGGCTCGACTCCGGGGGCGGTGGCAGTGGACGACAAGGGATTGGCGGCGTTCCCGCTGGCCCCTCAGACCGGCGGCGTCGGCTCTGAATCCCCGCAGACGCGCAGGTTGATGCCCGCCTGCGTCGTCCCGCGGCTCAAGCGGATGAGCCTCCAGAAGGCCCGCAGCGCGCTCACGCACGCGCACTGCCGGCTCGGGAAGGTCCGTCAGCCCAGCCATCCGCGACGCCACCACCTGCTGCGCGTGTTCGGCCAGTCGGTCGCACCCCACAGTAGGCACCTCCCGCAGTTCAAGGTCAACATCCGGCTGATCTGAACGATCTCCCGCGAACTGACGGCTTGACGCGCGTGCGAACATACGTTCGTGAGCAGCGACGGCAGCGCCTACTCCCGCTTTCGGCGCGCGCTCGAAACCGGGAACGAGCTGCTGGTCCTCAACGCCGCGCGTGAGCTGCCACAGGTGGCGCTCGATGACGCGCTGCGGATCTGTCTGGTGCTGCGAGACGGCGACCGCCGGCGGTACGATCGCGCCGCTGTGCGCTGGCTTGGGCGCTTTGCCCTGGAGGCGCGCGCAGTGACGATCCGTGACCTACGCGCCGCCGCGGCTGCGCTCGAGGTCCTCCCGACCCGCTCGGCCGAGGCGATGGAGCAGCTTCAGCGGCTGTGCGTGGCCTGCGGCGTCTCCTAGTCGCCGGTCGCGGAGACCCACCGCGTGCTCCAGCTACGCCGCGAAACAGGCGGCGGGCCGTAGACGGGTCCACGGAGAGAGACTCATCGCCTCCAAAAATCGCACGGTCACAGAGGCTAGCCCCACTCCTGAGGCTAGCCCCGCTCTTCGTAGAGCTGTGTTCTCTCGACGGCCGCGGACGCCATCTGGGCGAGATGAACCAAGGCAGCCTCGTCGTCTGCCGTGAAGTCACCGTGTTGCTTGTCGAACAGCTGGATGGCCCCGAGCTCTGAGCCGTCCAGAGCGGTCAGTGAGGCGGCGAGCCATCCCTGAAAGGGGCGATCGCCGGCCGGGGGACGAAAGAAAGGCAGGCCAGCGAGTTGCTCTGCGGTCATTCTCACCGAGCCTCCGTTCTGCCGGATGAGCGGGTAGATCGCGAGCAGATCGAGCCATCGAACGAGCTTCGTCCAACGTCTGTCAGGCTGCGGATGCGATGCCGCCTCGACGGCCCGGGGCCCACCTTCCAACGCCACCGTGGCCACGCAACAGTCCCCGCTCACGAGCTCGCGCGCCTGCTCGGTAACCAGTCGCAGCATCTCCTCGAGAGAATCGGAGGCGTAGAGGGCGAGCGACGCATCGGCGAGGAAGCTCGAGAGCTGACGCGACAGCTCAATCTGGCGCCGTTCGTGCAGCAAGGCCTGCCGGGTCTCCTTGAAGCCGCGTTGGACCATCTCGAAGCTGGCGAGGCTCTCGAGGAAGAAGTCACCCCCTGCCCGCGTTACCTGCTGCACCTCCGCGATGTCCGAGGCGCGCGCCAGCGCCGACCCCAATGCCTCCTGATGAGCAATGGCCAGGTCGAGCACGCTCAGCTGCCGGCTCACTGCCTCGCGCCCGAGCTCGTATGCGACCCGGAGCGAGGTCTCGGTCGGGTTGAGCAGATAGTCGCGCAAGGCGGAGGCGTAGGCCGTTCGAAATGGCCCCACGTCGCTAGTGCCGGCGCTCACTTCTGGACCCGAGATAGCGGACTGTCACCACAAGTGCGTCATCCGGACGCGTCCAGTGGTCGGCCAAGATGCGCTCGCTGATCGCCTGACTGGAGCCCGAGATGTCAAGCGAGTCCGCGAAGGCGGCTTCGATCCCATCCGTAGCCAGGATGATCACGTCGCCCGCTCGCACGTCGAGCGTCGCGGTTCTCACGGCCGGCAGCTCGTGCCCGGGAACGCCGCGACCAAGCGCGAGAGAACCCTTTGGCCGGATCGCCGATCGGTCACCGCTCAGCACTCGTCCCTCTACGTTGCCGACGCCAAGCCAGGTCATGGTGCTCCGGGAAGAGGAAACGAAGGCCAGGCTGACCGCTGCCCCACGGGTACCTCTCAAGGCGGCGTGGCAGCGCTCGATCAGCGCCACCAGGTCTTCGGTCGGGGTTTCGCGTACCACCTCGGCTGCCTTGCGCGCGGCGCGGGCCGCCTCGCGGCCGTGCCCCAGGCCGTCGATCCCCGCCACAAGCGCGCCTTCGGGCAGGAGGGTGACTACCGCGAGATCGCCGCTCGTGACTTCGCCCCGCCGGCACCTCGTGGCGATGCTCCACTCGACCGGTTCCCGCACCCCCCGGTCAGGCACGCTGCCGGCGCTCCTCGCGCAACCGCGCCAGCTCGTCCCGGAATCTCCACTTGCTCATCGTCACGGTGGTGCCCGTGTCGGCGTCCGACGCCACCTGAAAGTCATCCATCAGTCGCCGCGCTCCGGGCAGGCCCAGCCCGAGGCCGCCCCGCCCGCTGTAATCATCTCGGAGGGCGGCCTCGACGTCACGGATGCCAGGCCCGTCGTCGATGGCGATCACGACGAGGCCGAAGCGATCAGCGTCCTCGAAGGGCCTGAGGACGATCTCGCCGCGGCCGACGTGCACGACGATGTTGCGCGCGACCTCCGAGATGGCGGTCGCGATCAGAGTTGGATCAGGTCGGGGGAAGCCGAGTCGCTCGGCCATCGCGCGTCCCTCGGCGCGGGCGCCCACGAGATCGGCGTCAGCGTTGATGGCGACGCGGACCTCATCCTCCATCCTTCGCGTCCCCCTGGGTCAAGCGATCGAGCAGCGCGATGGCCGCATCTAGGTCGAGAGCCACGCGGAGCGGCTCCAGGTTCAGGCGGAACTGCACCATCGCGATCGCCACATCACGCTGGATGCCGACGATCACGGTGTCGGCTCCGCGTAGTCTCGCCGTGAGAACAATCGCGCGCAACGCGCGGGCCACGAAGGAGTCGATCACGTCGAGGGCGGCGACATCGATCACGATCCCGCGTGAGCGATGCCTCCCGACCAGCTCGGCGAGCTCGTGGCGGAGCTCTACCACCTCGCTGTCGGAGAGGTCCGATTGGATAGAGGCGATCAGGTAGTCCCCCTGGTGAAGGATCGCTACCGACATCGGGTTGCCGGCCTACGTCTCGAGACCGGTCGAGTCCTGGGTTTCGCCGTGCCGGTAGCCCGCAAGCCGCTCGGCCTCCTCGAGCCCACCCTGAAGGTCACCCACCGTCTTCACCATGCCAAGGTCCACGTCGAGATCGACAAGCGTCTGGGCGATCTCCGACGAAAGGCCGGTGAGGATCGTGCTCGCACCCATGAGCCGGGACGCCTCGACCGTCTGGACGAGGTGATTGGCCACCGTGCGATCGATCGTCGCCACCCCGGTGATGTCGATCACGACAACCCTGGCGCGGTTCTCCTGAATGGCTCCCAGGAGCTGCTCGGTGAGCTGGCGCGCCCGCGAAGAGTCGAGCACGCCGATGATCGGCAGGATGAGCAGGTGCTCGCGAAGTTGGAGCACCGGCGTGGACAGCTCCCGCATGGCCTCCTGCTGCTCATGAATGACCCGCTCGCGTTCGTTGACGAAGCTCACGCCGACAATCACCGCGATCCGGTTTGCCGCGGGCTCGTAGGCGTCAAGGATGCGATTCAGCAGATCTAGATCCTTCTGGTACTTGGCGAACAGAGACCGGGCCAGCACGTCTCGTAGGAGGAGCACGATCCCGAGCACCTCGTGGGTCTCGACGCCGCGAGGGATGATTCTTTCCGAGAGCTCACGAGCGTACGTCTCCAGGGTTTCGATGCTGCCGGTCTCCAGGGCATCGACGTAGTTGTCATAGACCGCGGTCGCTTCGGAGAAGATCTCCTCGTCTGACATAACGTCCAGGAGCTCCGCATCGCTGATCCGCCGAGCCCACTCTTCGCGAAGCTCGGTCCGGTTGTCGCGCAGGTAAGCCACCAGCTCCTGCAGCAGTGAGTCGACCTCGTCAGACGACTGCGCAGGCGAGTCGTCCGATTGCTGATCAGGTTGGTCATCGGTCCGTTGGTCCGGTTGCTGATCAGGTTGGTCATCCGTCCGGCGATCCGGTTGCTCGTCCGGGCGCGGGTCTCGCTGGTCGCGCGGCCGCTGATCCGGTTCCTTGTCTGAGGCTGGCCGCTCGGGCTCTTGGTCCATCTGCTCCTCCTCGGGTCTGGGGTTGGCCGCGCGCCGCCGATGCGCGGGCATCGCGTACTGACGGTCGTTCATCGAAGGCGTGGACCGCGCGGCCGAGCTCCGTCGAGGAAGAGGCCGGTGATCGTGGCGGCCATGTCCTCCTTACCGAGCGTCGGGGTGGAGGTGAGCATGCCAACGATCAGCCCGATTAGCGACTCGGTCAGGCGAGCGCTCGCGATGTCGTCGCGAATGTCTCCACTGGTCTGAGCCCGCTCGAACAGCTGGCGCACCGGCTGGCTGAGCTTGCGCTCAAATCGCTCCGGGTCAGACCGCAGCCGCTCGCGCGCCAAGAGCACGAACGACTCCCCCACCTCCACGAAGACGCGCACGGCCCGAGCGATGCCCTCCTCTGGCGCCACTTCATCGATCCTGGCCGACGTCAGCCGCGCATCGACCTCGCTCACGGCGGCCTGCGCCAGCTCGTCGAGCAGGGCCTCGCGGTTCGGAAAGTAGCGATAGACGGTCGCCCGGGCGACTCCAGCGGCTTCAGCGACATCGTTCATGCTCGCCTGTTCCCCCTGGATCGCGAATATCTGCGCGGCTCCATCGAGGATTGCCGCAGCAACGCGCTGCTGCAACGTCTGCCTGGGAGCCGGTTCGGACATCGTCGTCTCCGATCTAGTCTAGCAATTTACTTGACGAGATGGTACTGTCTCATATAAGGTCGTTGTTGTCCTATGTCCCGGAGGAGGGTTATTCATGTCGTTGTCGAAGCAAACGCGGACGGGTCTGCGAGAGATGCCGTCTAACGCGGCTTGGTTGCTGTCGCGAGTCCTCAAGCCCGTGGACGCGCTCGGAACCGCGGCTGAGTCCGCTACGGCGGACGCTCGCGATCGAGGGCGGAAGGTGAGGGCAGCAGTGGTCGACGCCGTTCCCGTGGGCGGCAACTCGGTCGAGACCCGGATGAAGCGCGCCCAGGAAGCCGGCGAGCGCGCCCGGGAGGCCGAGGACCGGGCCGTGGAGGCTGCGCAGGCGTCCAAGGATCGCTCTGATCAGGCTCGGCGGGTGACCGAGCGTGGTCGCGCCCGCATCAAGGAGGTGGAACGAGAGGCGAGTCGGCGGGTCAAACAGCGGACCGTTGAGGTGCAGAAGGCCGCCGACGATTGGGTGAAGCGAGAACGGCAGAGCGCCGAGGCGGAGGCCGATGAGCAGCAACAAGAAGTCGGAGCCCAGGTTGACGACGAGATTGAGGAAGCTCAGCGTGATGCCGAGGCGTGCCAACAGCGAGCCGAGGAGCTCGTTCAGGACGCGGCGGAGAAACTGGGGGAGGCCAGGCGGCTCGCGGACGAGGCTGCTGCGGCGGCGCGAGCCGAGGCCGAGGCCGCAAATCGTCAGGCGCAGCAGCTCGCCAGCGAAGCAGACCAACAGGCGAACGACGCTGAGGCGCGGGTCAAAGCGACCGAGCAAATACGCGAGCAGTCACAGGCAACGGCGGTGCGCACCGCGCGGGAGCTCGAAAGGGATGCGACGAACGGGGGCCTGGAGTCCTACAACAAGCCGGAGCTGGTCGAGCTCGCGGACAGCATCGGCATCGAGAAGCGAACGTCCATGACCAAGAGCGAGCTCGTCGACGCGATAGCGAAGGCGTCTCGCCCCACTCGGTGAACGAAAGGCAACCCCAGGATGAGATTGCTCAACAGAAAAAGCAAGCTGCAGCGGCTTGTCGAGACGGTCGCCGACTCGCTCGACGTGCCGACTGCGATCAGGTTCGGCCAGTCAAGCGGGACTAGATTCGGCCTGCCAAGCGGGATCAAATCCCTGCCGGGCGTCGGCTCACGCCACGCAATCAGGGCCGGTCTGCCGCAAGGCAACGCCCTCAAGGCTGGAGTGGTCGCCGGTGGCCTCGCCGGTCTCGCTGCTGGGAGCGCCGGCATCTCCTCGCTCAGGCGCCGCAATGAGGAGGCGAGGGACGATTCGTGAAGCTCACGACAGTGGCGCTGTTCGCAGCCGGGTACGTGACCGGCGCCAGGGCGGGGCGTGAACGCTATGCACAGATCGTCAACGAGGTGGCGCGCGCAGCTCAGCGACTCGAGGAGTTCAGCTCCCGTCGCCCCCCGGGCCGACAGGACTCGGGCTCCAGTCGCGGCAACGGTGGTTCCTGATCGGCGAAGGCACTTGTCTAACGGAGTTGTGGTCGAGGCGTCGATCCTGGCGCGCGTGCTGGGCATCCGGTTCTTGACCCTTGACGCGACCGTCGTCCTCGTGCCGGCCGATGGGGGAGTCCCGCTGTCCGCGCCGCATGATCCGTCGAGGGGAACCGCGGCGCGCGTGGGCGTCCCGCGGTCGCTGGGCGCCGGACGGCGCCTGGGCGAGGCGGTTCGGAGCCTCAACGAGGGAGCGGAGCTTCTCGCCCAGGCAAGGCGCAGCCTCTAGCAGTGTCCACGAAGGCTCCTCCAAGCCAGCGCCGCCCGAAAGGGACGATCAACCGGGTCTCCACCGAAGCCGCGCCCCCAGGCGAGAGAGACGTCCGATGTCGTACATGATCACCGAGTCCGAGTCCGAGTCCGAGAACGAGTCCGAGAACGAGTCCGAGTCCGAGAACGAGTTCGTGTTCGTCGAGGAGTGGCAGAGCAGGGACGCGCCGCGACAGCACTTCGCTTCGGTAACGCGCTTCGATAGGGTCACAGCTTTACACCCGGGAGGACTCGTGCGTAAGCTCATCTCACTGATCGTCGTAGGTTCGATGCTGCTCGTCGTCGGCGCCGCGCAAGCGAGTCCACGGAGCGTTCTCAAGGGCGCCGTGACATGCTTGAGGCAACCTGACGGAATCCGCTTCTGCGGGTCGCTGATCGTCGACAAGCTGCCAACGCCCGTCCGGACGCTCGCGACGAGCTGGGACGGGACGGCGATCGACGTCAACTTCGCGCTGCCCAGAGCGTCCGCCACGCACCATGGTCCTTATCCTTTGGTGATGCTGTTTCACGGCTACGGCGGATCCAAGTTTGGTCTCGGCAACGGCGGCGGCGGAATCGGCTCGGCGATCTCCTCGATGTCGCCCTGGCTGAACGCGGGCTACGCGACCTTCAGCATGTCTGACCGCGGCTTTGGCGAGTCGTGTGGCACTGCGGCCAGCCGCGCCTCGGTCCCCGCCAGGGAATGCGCCCGCGGCTACAACCATCTTCTCGACACTCGCTACGAGGTGCGCGACGCCCAATATTTCGCCGGAGAGCTTGCCGACGAGGGCCTGGTGTCGCCGACGCAGATCGCGGCGATCGGCGGCTCCTACGGTGGGGGCATGTCGATGGCACTCGCCGCCCTGAAGAACCGCGTGATGCTGACCAACGGAAGACTGGTCCGGTGGCGCAGCCCGGACGGCAGGAAGATGAGCATCGCCGCCGCGACCCCATTCATCCCGTGGACCGATCTCGCCGCCTCGCTGGTCCCCAACGGCAGCACGCTTGACTACGTCGCCAACGCTCCTTACCGCGGTCGGTACGGGGTGATGAAGGATTCCTACGTCAACGCCCTCTACGCGGCTGGCTGCAACACCCCGACCACCTTCTGCACCACGACGAACCCGAACTGGAACCTCGGACTATGGCGGCAGCGGCTCAACCAGGGCGAGCCCTACACCGGCTCGCTCGTGGTGCAGATCCTGCACCAGACGACCACGTATCACTCCTCCTACTACATCAACCACTCAGAGCCGCCGGCTCCGCTCCTGATCGCCAACGGCTGGACCGACGACCTGTTCCCCGCCGACGAGGCGCTTCGTTACTACAACCGCACCGAAACCCAGTATCCGAACGCGCCGATCTCCCTCTTCTTCGGCGACTGGGGCCATCCCCGGGCGCAGAACAAGGCCGCCGACACGGCGCGCTATGTCGCGGCCGTGCACCGCTGGCTGAACTACTACGTGAGGGGAGAGGGCCACAAGCCCTTCCAGGGCGTCGAGGCGCTGACCGAGACCTGCCCCGCCTCGGCGCAATCCGGCGGCCCGTATCGCGCCGCGGATTGGGCCCGCTTGGCAGGCGGCGAAGTCCGCTTGACGAGCCCGAGGGCACAGACGATCCTGGCCGACGCCGGCAGCCGGGCGATCGGCGCGACGTTCAACCCGATTGGGGCCGGCGCCTGCGCCACGGCACCGGGCGCGACCCAAGCGGGGACCGCTACCTACCGACGGGCGGTCGGGCTCGGCTTCACGATGGTCGGCGCCGCGACGGTGATCGCCGACTTCACGCTCCCGGGCGCCAACTCCCAGGTCGCCGCCCGCCTGCTCGACGTGGGGCCGAGCGGAGAGGAGACCCTGGTCAGCCGTGGGCTCTGGCGGCCGAAGGTCTCGGTCAAGCCAGTGGGCCAGGTGTTCCAGCTTCACCCAGGTGCCTGGCGCTTTGCTCCGGGTCACACGGTCAAGCTCGAGCTGCTGCCCAACGATGCGTTGTACGGCAGGGCGTCCAACGGTCAACAGGACGTAACGGTCTCGCACCTGCAGCTCCGGCTTCCGACTGTCGATCACCCCGGCGCTGCGGGCGGGCTGGTCAAGAAGCCGTTGGCGAAGTTCCTGCCCGCGGGATACAAGCTCGCGGCTGAATTTGTCCGTACGCGCTAGCTAGCTCTCTACGACGGCGACGCTGGGCGCAACCGCGCCTGGGGTGATCGGGATGCTGGGCGGGATGAGCTGGCAGTCCAGCGCGCAGTACTACCGCCTCGCTAACGAGCTGGTGGGCGAGCGCCTCGGTGGTCTGCATTCGGCGCGATGCTTGCTGGCGTCGGTGGACTTCGCCGACGTTGAGCGCCTACAGGTCGAGGGACGCTGGGACGAGGCTGGGCAGCTGCTCGCCGAGGCGGCCAAGGGGCTTGAGGCGGCCGGCGCTGATCTGCTGCTCTTGTGCACCAACACGATGCACAAGGTCGCTGACCAGGTGCAAGCCGCCGTGTCGATTCCGTTGCTTCACCTGGCCGACGCCACAGCACGGGCGGTGAACCGGTCTGGCCTGAGCAAGGTGGGGCTGCTCGGCACCGCGTTCACGATGGAGCAGGACTTCTACCGAGACCGGCTCGCCGCCGGCGGCCTCACCGTGCTGATCCCACCCCCCGACGATCGGGCCGACGTGCATCGGATCATCTATGACGAGTTATGCGTCGGCGTAGTGAACGAGCGCTCCCGGCAGGTCTACCGCGACGTGATCACCCGCTTGGCCCAGGCCGGCGCCGAGGGTGTCGTGCTCGGCTGCACCGAGATCGAGCTGCTGATCTCCGCCGCCGACAGTCCGATCCCCGTGTTTCGCACCACCCGCCTACACGTCGAAGCCGCCGTAGACGCTTCCCTGGCCACCACCCAGAGCGTCTGACCGTCGTGCTGCACCAAGCTCGCGGTCTCGTGGTGATACCGGTGCGCGCAAACAGCGCTTTGTCGTCACGCGATGACCGACACTGCTCCGGTATCGAGCGAGTAATAGCCGCCGTGAACTTTCAGCTCCCCGCGGGCGACGAATTCACGGATCAGCGGGTCGGTCCTGATGCGATCGACGGTCAGCCGGGTCTGCGCTCGCACCATGTTGTCCAACAGGTCGCCGGTCTGCCTCACCGCGACGTGATAGGCCGGCCGCAATGCATCCACGATCCACTGGATATGACCCGGTGCGGTGCCGCCACTCTCGATCGTATGGATCGCCGCGTTCACCGCCCCGCAGCGCTGGTGGCCCATGATCAAGATCAGCGGCGTCTCGAGGTGGTCAGGCGTGAACTCGACGCTGCCCAGCACCACGCCTTCGTCGAGCACCTGGCGCCGGTGCGGATGACGGCCAGATCACCGATACCTCGATCGAACACCGGGGGCACGCGTGAGTCGATGCACGAGAAGATCGTCGCGAACGGATGCTGCTCGTGTCGGAGGGCGGCGCGGCGCTTGACTGACTGATGAGGGTGCGTGACCTGCCCAGTGACCCAGCGCCGATTACCGGCGATCAACAACTGCAGCGCCTGCCGTGGCGTGATTGCTGCCCTGGCATCCGACTTTCGGGCAATGCGGTAACCGGTTCGGTCGCCGCAACAGCGACGCCGAGCCCGGCGGACTTGAGAAACCGACGACGAGACGCCAGCATGGGCATCGAGGTCTCCTTATCTTCTGACGGCGGTTTGCTCGCTACATCTTCCTCCGTCGCAGCGCTGCGCCGTCGAGTGAATCCTCCCGGGAGTTCATCGTCGGCTCACGAAGCTCTGCTTCCCAGCCCTGCCGCACCATCCAGTGACAGAACGGCTCGGTAGGAGGCGGGTTCGCCATCGCGCGCGGCGATGACCACGAGCGGAACGCACTCGCGCGACGCTTCGACTGCGTGAGCATGGCAAAGCGCTGGCGCTACGGGCATTTCGAGGAAGGAACGGGAGCGACGGGACTCGAACCCGCGACCTCCGGCGTGACAGTGCGCGGCTCAAACACCGAAAGTCCCTGGAAACGTGGTTTTACGCGGATGATTGGTCACCGTTTGGTCACCGATCGCCTGTCGCGTGCTGTCTTGGTCACCGTGTCGGAGGGCGCGCGTTTGCCCCAAGACCAGATCGTGCATGCTGGGCCGGACGTTACGCCTGCGCATGTCGGGCTGCTGCTCGGGTTGCGGCGACGAAGCTCTCCAACTCCTGAAGGGCCAGCGAAGCCATCTCGCCGGTGGCGTGCGCGTAGGTGCGGGTTGTCGTGTTGAGCTGCTCGCCGCCGGCACGTAGTGAGTGGCCCATCCAGGCGGAGACTTCGACGAGCGGGATGCCTGCCGCGATGAGTCGCGAGGCGAAGGTGTGCCGCGCGTCGTAGAGGGTGAAGTTGGTGCCCGAGGCCTCCTGCGCCGGCTCCCACACGTCGCGATAGAAGTTGCGATGCGACCAGTGCTTGCCGCGCGGCGAGGGGAACAGCCTGCCCTCGATGTCGGACGGGTTCGCGTCCACGAGTGACAGGAGCGTGCTCGGAAAGAGCGTCCAACGCCCGCGCCGCTCGCGATCCTTCACGTGATGGGTCGTCTTCAACCCTGGCTCGACGTGGCCGTACCGGTTGACGGTCTGATGCACGAAGATCATCTTGCGAGCGCGATCGATGTCGTCGCGGGCGAGGCCGAACAGCTCGCCGGGCCGAGCGCCGGTGAGGCAGGGGGTCCAGCAGACCGCCTGATGCCGCGGCGCGACCGCGCTCATGAATGCGCCGACCTCGTCCGCGGAAACCGCTCGGCGCTTGCGGCTCTCCTGTTTCGGGCGTAGGCGAGGGTCGTTCGGCCGAACGCGGATCCCGTGGGTCGGATTAGCCTCGAGGAGTTCGTCGTCGATGGCGTCTCTCAACATCGCCGACAAGCTGGAGAACGCTCCGTCGATCGTCTCCTTCGACAGGCCCTTGCTGAGGAGTTGCGTCTGCACGTTGCGAAGCGAAGCTCGTCGGAGCTCCGTCAGCGGGATGCGGCCCTTGTTGGGGATGTACGGCAGGATGTACCGGCGGATCCGCTCCTCGTTGGTCTGTTGTGTTCTCGGGTGCCGCGGGAAGCGGATCAACCAGTCCTCGAAGAACTCGAACACCGTCGGGACGCCAGTCGTCCGCCGGCCGTTGCGCAGCGCGGTTGCGATCGCGACCTGCGCGTCGCGCTTGCGTTCGAACCGCCCGACCTGCATGACGCTGCCATCGAGGGCGGTGTACCGCGCGAGCCACAGACCAGTCCGTGGGCATTTGACGGGCTGTCGCATGTCTACTCCACGCGGCTTTCGATGAAACAGTCGATGTCCTCGATCCGGAATCGGCGGTGGCCGCCGATCCGGTACGCCGGGACCGCACCGGAATGGACGAGGCGGTCGAGGGTTCGGGTGCTCACGGACAGGTACGCCGCGGCGGAATCGCGCGTCAGCATCGGTGATGCTGACTCTCGATGGCCTCTCGGCGACCCGACAAGTCGAGTGGCTTGCTTCATGACGCTGCTCCTTCGGTTGATGTGTACGTTCGATGACGGACGAGCGATGCTGCGGCGTGAAGATGCACGCCCCCGATAAGCCAGTCTGTGACGTCGTAACCATCGCACCGCTCCGGCGCTAGGTCGACGACGTCGACTTCGGCGACTTCGGCCAGGTCGGAGGCAATTCGCTGGGCGGCTGCGCGGCCTTCGGGATCGCAGTCCATGACGATCACGATGTGGCGTCGGGCGAGGCTGGTTGCCCATGTTGAGCGCCATGCGTGTGTGCCGGGCACGGCGATCGCGGTCGCGCCGGCGGAGCGGGCGGCGATCATGTCTGGTGGGCCCTCGACGAGCAGGATCTGCCGTGATTTCTCGGCTGCGGGGTTCGGGATCAGCGCGAGCTGGGAGCCGGGTGCGGCGAGCATCTTCGGCTGATCGGCGGGTCGTGTTCGGTAGCGGAGGAGGCCTTGGAGGTTGCCGTGTGGCGCGCGGATCGGGATCGTGATGCGATGGTCGCGGTCGATTCCGAGCTCGAGTGTTCGCATCGTTTCGTAGTCCCATCCCCGGGTTTCTCGTAGCCGGGCGAGCAGCTGTTGTCGCTGCTGGAGAGCGGCCTGCCAGCGGTCGAGGTCGTGTTCGTTGACTGTGAGGACTCGTCTCGTGCCGCTTAGCTGGCTGCTCGGGCCGGGGCGAGTTCCGGCGGCGAGGAGGGCGCGCGCGGTCTGCAGGGCGCGAGTTCTGAGCTTGGCGATGCCGAAGCGGTCGAGCAGTCGCATCGCTTCCAGCTCGGTGTACCGCTTCGCGATCGCCGCGTCGTAGGGGCCGCCTTCGGCGCCGCAGCCGTGGCATTTCCAGGCGCCGTGTTCGAGGTTGAGGTGGACGGACGGCGTGTGGTCGTCGTTGTTGTGCGCGTCGGGGTCAGTGAAGCAGCGCACGGATGCCTCTTCACGGGCCCAGCCTGGGATCTGGATCCCGAGCGCCTGGTAGAAGCCGCGGATGTCCGCGCCGGGGAGTGTGCTGGTCATGGTCGATGGCCTTGGCGGTGAGGGCGGGACGCCCCGGTGCGGGCGTCCCCCCCCTTCGGCCGATCGTGGTTCAGGCTGCCGCCGCCGTGGCCGGTTCGGCCGGTTGGTCGGTCTGCTTGGGGGAGTCGAGGAACTCGACGTTCCGCGCGATCACCTCGAGCTTCTGCCGGCGGCCGTTCTCGCTGTCCCACTCGGAGTGGTGCAGGTGCCCGTCGACGGCGATCTTGCGGCCCTTGGAGAGGTACTTGGCGCAGACCTGCGCCTGGGTCCCGAATGCGGTGACGTCGACGTAGTCGGCGCCCTTGTCCTCGCCGTCCTTGCCGCGCGGGCGCTGCACCGCGAGGCGGATGCTCGCGACCTGGGTGTCGGAGCGCTCGCTGAGCGTGACCTCGCTGCAGAGCCTTCCGGTCAGATGGACGCTGTTCATGTGATCCCTCCTTGTGGGGGTCGGGTGGTTGATGTAGCCCGGTATGCGCCGGTAGCGGCCGAGCGGAACCGAACGGGGTGAGGGGAAGGGAGCGTGCGACCTTGAAGCGACCCGGCCGTGCCGGCGCAAAGATCCGTGGCTAGGCAACCACCCGGCATCCGCAGGGAGACCGAGTCACGCGCCGTGTCCACCCTCGACCGGGTGACGCCGACGGTGCCTGGTCGGTGCGGCACGCACCAGGTCTCGAGACACGCCGCGAGGAGCAGCAGACCGGTGGTCACCGCCGCGAGCTCGGCGACGGTTCGGCGGTCGACGCCTCGGCGGGCGGCGAGCCAGGCGGTGACCGCGGTGCTGAACGCAGCCCATTCGACGGGCAGCTGCGGCACGTATGCCAGCAGGACGGTGTTCCAGCGTAGAAGCTCGATCCCGACGGGGATCGCGCTGAGCGCGGTGATCGCGAGCACGAGCAGATCGCCTACGTGTCGCCCGGTCCGGCTGTCGGGGAATCCGAGCGCGACGCAGATGAACGGGGCGGCGAGCACGCGGAGGTTGTTCGCGAAGATCTCGAGCGCGTCACTCAGGCTGCCGGTCAGCGTCGGGTGCGGCCTGGTGTTGCTGGCGGCCGCTGGGTCGATCACTTCGAGCAGCGCGCCGAGCGCGGTGAGTGCGATCACCGCACTGCCGCCGGCGGCGAGCTGGCGTCGATTTATGTCTGTGGCGACCATTCGGTAACGATCCATCCGGTCGGCTGGTGGGCGACTTGGGCGTAGGTACGTGGAGAGTGGCCGGCAGGCCGGTGTAGTCCCCGCGTCCCGTGGTGGTCTCGCTGGTGACGATCACCCACCGGCCGCGGGCGTCGCCCTGTCCGGTGGCGATCGAGATCACGGTTCCTGCGTTCGCGACGTTGCTGGCCAGCAACGTCGTGTCGCGCTGGTAGCTGGCGGCGGCCTGCAGCGCTTGGGCGCGGGCACCGTCAAGTGAGATCGACGCGAGCTGGCGCTGCACGCCGGCGACGGTGGTCGCGTTCCAGTTGGTGTAGAGGCGGGCGTAGCGCCCGAGCGCGGCCTGTGGTGTCGGCTGACCGGCGCCGGAGCTGAGGTTGTCCTGGGAGCTGGCGGTCGCGGTGGGGATCGTGCCGCCGCGCTCCGGAGCCGGGTTGGCATTCGGCGGGGTTGTGCCGGTCGGGGCTGGTGCCGGAATGCTCGTCGACGTCGTCGTGTTCCGAGCGGCGTAGGGGTCTGCGATGCCGCAGCCTGCGAACAGGACCGTGACGGTGAGGGCGGCGGCCAGGACGGTGTGGGCGCGCATCAGAGTCCTTGGGGGTGGCGTTGCACGAAGCCGCCGTTGCCTGCCTGCTGATCGCCGGCGTATTGGGCGGCGATCGTGGAGGCGGGCTGCCAGCGCGGTCCGCTTGCGGGGGTGGTCGGCTGGACGGGCGCGTACCAGGCGGTGTTCATCACGATCCCGGCGACATCGATGAACGCGTGCGCGCTGTTGGCGTACACGGTGATCCATCTCCCTGGGCCGGGCTGTCCGTAGGACTCGAGCTGCGTTGAGTCCTCGGGCGAGATCCCGAACAGTCCGGCGCCGTGCAGTAGGTAGCTGGTGGCGCTGGAGCAGTCATAGCTTACGGAGATCGTGGTGAGCGGTTGGCCGTGCCCGCCGCCGTAGAGGTAGGGCTTGTCGGTGATCTGGTTTCCGGCGGCGATCGCACGCTTCACCGCCTGGGGTGAGTCGGCGGGCGCGGTCGCGATCCCGTTGCGGATCTCCGCGGTCTGTCCCGGGGTGAGAGTCAGAGGCCCGGCCGCCGAGGCGGTGGCGCACCCGGCCGCGCTGCTGGTCGACGCAGCGGGGAGCTGCCCGAGTGTCGCGGCGGCGCCGGATGCGGGAGCGAGCTGGATCTCGACCGGCGTCTTGGAGATCGCCAGCGTGCCGGCTGCCTGCCACCACACGTCGATTCGGTAGGGGATCGTCTGGCCTGGGCCTTGGCCGTAGCCGATGTCGCGCTTGGCGAGCACGAGCTGGCGGCCGGCGTGGGAGACGCGCAGCTGGGTGCCGTAGGGAAGCTGGTTCAGCGCGTTCGCGTCGGCGAACGTGAACGCCCCGCCGTTCGCCGGGTTCGAGTTCAGAACGGACAGCTCGGCGAAGCTGTTCGGCAGCGAGGGGAGGTAGGCGCCGCTTGATCCCCACGATGTCGACGACGGGTCGCTCGGCCCGCCGTACTGCGTCGCACCGACCTGATACCAGCGGCCGGGCTGCAACCGCAAAGGCTGGGCGAACAGGCCGCCGGCCGGTGCGCCGCCCGGGGTGCTCACGAGCGTCGGGCCGGTCGCCGAGCAGGGCGGGTTCCCGGCGCCGGCGAGCAGCACGACCGGTGCGAGGAGCAGCATCACCCCGGCAGCCGGGACCAGCCAGATCGCGCGCAGGCGCGTGCGTCTGCGAGGCGGCGGCGCGACCGATCGCACTGCGCGCGGGTTGACGGCGGGGCGTTGGATCGTGGCGGGCGTCACCGCGACTCCCCGCTGTTGCCGGCGTGCTGGCGGTGGCGGTCGGTCCAGTCGGGGTCGCACAGCAGCGCCAGCGCCTGCCTTCCCGCCCGTTTCGCGCACTGCGGCGTGCCGGAGCGGCTGGTCGAGCTCGGGGTTGCTGGACGCGATCCAGTACTCGGGTGCGCCGGGCGCGATCCGCACCGCGCCGCGTCCGCGCTTTGAGATCATGTACAGCGTGGAGTAGGAGCCTTTGTGGGACGGCAGGCTGGTGATCTCGGCGATGTCGGTGTCGGTCAGCGCGAGCGTGTCGCGGGCGTGCTCGAGATCTCCTCGCTCGTTGAGGAGGCACAGCGCGATTGCGTGATTTGAGAGCAGCGCACGGCCCTGCTCTGAGTCGAAGTCGCGGAAGAACTGGGTGATGAACGTCAGCCACAGCGCGTAATGCCGCGCGCGGCGTGCGTATTCGTTCAGCCACGCGCCCGCGGCCGGGCTCGAGAGCGGCTTCCAGCCCTCTTCGATGATCAGCTGCGCGCGGCCGGCCCACGGCCCGTGCGTGTCCAGGTCCCCCGCGACGCGGCGGCGGCGCAGGCGATGGACGTGCCATTCGACGTAGTCCGCGACCGCCAACGTCAACGCCGGCGCGAGCCGATCCGAGAGGCCGGTGAAGTCGAACAGAACGAGCGGGGTGTCCTCGTCGACGGTCGTCTCACGGTCGGCGATATGCGCGAGGGTGCCGTCCTCGCCGAGCGGCCCCAACCGCAGCAGCAGCGACTGCAGCTTGTCCGCCCCGGAGCCGGTCAGCTCCCCTGTGCTCTGCCGGGTCTTGATCGCGTCGATCAGCAGCTGCTCACGAGGACGCCGGCCCGTGTCGGCGCAGTCGGCGTAGACGTGGTTGATCCCGTCGCGGAGGAGCGTCTCCTCGTCGGCGTCGAGCGTGCGGATCAGGCCTTCTGGGTCGTGCGCGTCGCCGATCAGCAGCGCGTGCAATGCGAGCAGGAACTCGATCTTCTGATCGGGCACCCTTGACCGGTCGGGGACATCCCAGGGGCAGATCACCGCGCCGTGCGCGGTCCCGAGCTGCACCCGTCGAGCGCCCGGGATCAGGGAGAGGAGGGTGTCGTAGTGGCCGCTGCCGCCGGTGTCTCCGGTGTCGTCGGGCGTGGAACTACGGTCGGTGATGTAGATCCGCCCGCCCTGGGAGAGGAACCTGGCGGCGAGGAGTATCGACGTGACGGTCTTGCCGGCGCCGCCTTTGCCGACGATCAGCGTCAGCGTCGTCGCGAACTGCCGGTCGTACGGATCCAACCGCTCGAGCGTCCCGCCGGGATCGGCCGTTCCGAGGATCAGGCCGCCCGGGCAGCCGCACCGGCTTGAGGTCAAGGGCACGCAGTGCCCGATGTTCCGCGGCGCGTACCGACGGGTTGCGTTCAGGCGGTCAACGCCGAGCGGCAGCGTCGATGTGAACCCGGCCAACGCGAGGTGGCGGCCGCGGACGACCTTCGCGTTCGTCAGCCCGTGGAAGTCCGCACAGGTCTGCTTGACCGTCCGTGCGAACGTCTCGGGGTTCCCGGACGGGTCGCGGATCGAGCAGTAGATCCCGACCTGATAGACGGTCGCGCCGATCTGACCTGCCAGCTCCGCGTCGAGCAGCGCGGCCTCCTCGAGCGCGTCCTCTTCGTCTGAGCCGACGAGGCGGTCGCGGCGGTCCTTGTAGCGCACAGCGGCTCGCAGCCGCTGCCAGCGGCGGCGCTGACCGGCCCTCTCCCGCGAGCGCACGCCGACGCCGATGTGCACCGCGAGCGTCGCCGGCAGCGGGCACGCGAGCAGGTGCGCAAGCCAGCACGGATGGGTTGCGAGCGGCGCTGTCGCGAGGTGGATCGTCTCCTCCAACGTCCCATCCGCGTGGCGGATCCACGCGGGGTGCTCGCCGACGTCGAGCTCGGCGCCGTCGACGATCGCGTCGAGGATCCGGTGACGATCTGACCGGGCGTCCTGGCTCGTGGTTGCGTCGGCGATCCGACACGCGTCGGTGAGGCGTTGAAAGTCCGCGGTTACTGCGGCGGTGGGGTGGAGGCGGTCCCAGAGCAGGGCGAGGGCTTGGGTGCCGTCGAGCAGCCACGTCTCGATCCCGGCGCGACGTAGGCCGGCGTCGATCTGGTCGGCGAGGCGCAGGCTTTCGATCGCGGCCTCGCGATGGGTCTCCAACAGGGTCCGTCCGCGCGTGCCGGCGACGACGTGGCGCAGCTGCTCGCGGGTGTCCTCGATCACCGGCCGGTACGGGACAGCCACCCACCAGCGTGCGAGCACCGCGGGCTGCTCCGCGCGCGCCGCCGCGACGACGGTCTGTCTGGCGGCGGCGAACAGCCGCGAGCGGGCGCTCGCGAGCTCATGATGCCCGTCGGCGCGGTCCCGCCCTGTTGCGATCCGGGTGGCTTCGCGGTCGTTGTCCAGCGCGTCGTCGGTCGGGACCGGGTCTGTCTGCGCCACGATCAGCAGCCGCTGGCGGTCGGGGATGCTCCGGCACAACTGCGCGAAGCACTCCTCGATCCGCGACAACTCAGAGGGGTCGGCGGTGACCGCGTTCGGTACGCGATCGCACTCGATCAACCGCACATACTGTCCATCGGTCGTGACGATCAGACCGTCGGGCTCGACCAGCGAGATCGGCAGCAGATCACCCAAAGACCCCGTCCGGCCTCTCGCCGCGGCGATCACGACGAGCGCTCCGGCTGCAACGGCGGCGTGCCCGGCTCCTCAGAGCGCGGGTTCTCGCCGAACGGCTGGTGGCTGAGCATGCTGCCGTTCGCGTCTGCGCCACCTTCGCCCGACTCGTCGGGCGTAATTGTGGGCGGCTCCGGGGCGGTGGTGAGCACCAGCCCCCGCTTGTCCGGCCGTTCGCTCAGCGCCCAGCGCTTCGGCGCACGGCGGTAGTTGACGATCGCTGCGAGATGCCGGCTTGGGGAGAGCGCCTGACCCGAGACACCGAGCACGACCGTCACTCCAAGCGCCAGCAGCAGCAGCACGAGCGTGACCGTAGGCTTGATCGCGAACGGCGAGAGCTTCACCGCGGCGTAGAGGACCGCGCCAGCTCCGGCCGCAGCGGCCCACCCGGGCCAGGTCATCCCCCAATAGCGCTCGCGATCGTTGAGCCTTCGCAACGTGGGAGTCATCGCTGAGGTCCTCGCTTCGGAGCACGCGTCCGCTTGCGCTTGGAAGGCGCGGGCGGCGCTTCGCGCTTCGCGGGCGCGGCCGGCGGCTGACGCTGCCCAGCGCTCCGCAGCGGCAGCGGCGAGCGCGGCTTGCCCGCCCCCGGCCCCGGCGGCGGCTTCGGGACGGCCGCGCCGTTGGCGGTCCCGGACCGCCGCTGTACAGCGGTGTGACCCGCGCTGGGAGCGGTGCTCGGCGAGCGCGACCGGTCGGTCTGGCTGCCAAGACGGCCCGCAGCAGGGTTCGGCGTGGCGCGGCGACGCTCAGGCGATGTTTGAGCCGCGCGCTCCGCGATCGATCGCGCCCCGCTCACCGGAGCTCCCGCGCCATGCAAGGTCGACTGTCGTCCGTTGCGACCGGTGACCGGCTTGGTCTCAGCGGGCTTCCCGGACTTTGCGTTGCCGGGGGTGTTCGCGGTCCAGCTGGCGGTGCCGGCCCTCGCCATTCGTACGGCGACGGCACCGGCGGGCGAGCGACCAAGGACCTCGCCGAACGGCCCGGCGGCTCGACCTGCCCCGATGCGTGCGCCGGCGGCCGCGGTGCCGAGCAGGCCGCGGCGCCCGAGGTACCCGGCGGAGCGCGCGCCCGCGGCGAGGGCGGCACCGGCGCTGCCAGCGAGCGCAAGCTCGCGGTTCGCGGCGCCTGCGGCGCCCGCCAGCCGCGATCCATACTCCCGCAACGAGGACCCGGTCGTCCGTCCACGGGCGGCCGTGTTGCGGGGGGCTGCTGCGGAGCTTCCGCGGTTGCCGGCGAGCGCCAGCAGTCCAGATAGCTGTAGTCGGAGCAGCGCGCCGGCTTCCGTGGCCGCTTTGAGGCAGAGCCACAGGCTCGCGACGCCCGCGACCGCGAGCAGCAGCCCGCCGGCGAGGCTTCCGAAGGCGCTGTTGCCGGCGATCAGCGGCCCGGCGCTGCCGGCATCGCCGATCAGCAGCGCGCCGACCGCGAACAGCGTCGCCCACGCAATCCCGATCCCCAACAGCGTGACGACGGCGCTGGCCCACGCGCGGGCAAGCCCGCTCCCCGCCCGCGACGCGACCAGTCCGATCGTCACCGGGCCGGTGGCGTAGAGGAGCGCGCCGAGGAGGATCAGCACGACCTTCATGAAGATCAGGCCGAGCAGCTCGAGGCCGACCGCGCCCATCAGCCCGAGATCGACCAGCTGCCAGCCGCCCAACGCGACGCCGTCGACGGCATAATCCATCAGCTTGTAAAGCCCGCGGGTGACGTCCGGCACCATCAGGATCGCGTTGGTGACCTGATCGGCGAGCGCTGAGGCCTGCGCCCACCAGTAGGGGTAGGCGACGATCACGACGCTCACCGCGAGCATCCGCAGGACCGGGATGCCGACCGGGTCGCCGTCGCCGATCATCGCCCGGCCGGTGGCGTACACCAGGGTCAGCGGCGCGATCGCGACGCCGAGCCACATGAACACGTCGCGCAGCGCGTTGATCCCGGCAAACCCGTAGGCCTGCCCGCCGCCGGGCGAGCTGATCTTCCCGGCGTAGTCGGGCACCGCGACGATCCACCGCATGACCTGAAGCCCCTCATGAACCCACGAGCGGGGGATCAACATCCGCACCAAAGCGGCGATCGTGGTCAGGATGAACTGCGACGCCAAGCCGATCGTCCAGCTAAACGCGCCGAGGATCGCGTGGCCGATGCTCGAGAACACGCTTCCGGCCAGCCCGCCGAGCGTCCCGAGGATGTCCGCGCTGACCAGCGGGAGATGCGCTGCGGCGGAGGCCGGAGCGGGTGCGAGCAGCAGCGCCGCGAGCGCCAGCAGCGTGACTCGGCGAAGCGCCATCAGACCAGGCCGCGGGCGTTAGGCCAGGATCGCGGGGATCACGATGAGGATCAGCATGATCCCGCCGATCACCCGGAACAGATGGTCAGACGCGCGCTGGGAACCGAAGATCATCAACCCGGCCAGCAGCACGAACACGAGCCCAACGCCGGTCGCGATCAGCCACTCCCAGTTGCTCTGCAGCGTGCCGATCAGCCCCTTTATCGCCTGCCCCCCGACGGGCATCGAGCCGTTGAGCCCAGCGGCCTTCAGCGCCGCCAGGTCAACACCGGCGTAGAAGACGGCGAGCGCCGCGGCGGTACGCGCGAGATGGATGAGACGCGGGAGTGGCATGGACGCTCCTTTGGGACGGACCGAGAACACTGCCGAGCATAGTAGCGCGTCTTTTGTGAATTGCGCGCCTAGAGCTAAAACTTGCGTTTCGCTCATATGTAAGGATGCGGGAATCGCCCACCCCGAGACACGGCGAGCAGCGGCGCCGGAACGGGGACCGAGCGGGGACTGATGAGCCCCGAGAGCCCGGGCGGCTAGCTAGTGGCCGCTGATCAGCGCGACGGCCTGCCAGCCGCCGCCGTGGCGGTCGAGCACCACACTTGACCAGGAGCCCGGCGCCCGGCGTTGGCGCAGCTCGATCACAGCGGTGGCGCCGAGCTCGACGACGCGTTCGATCTTCACCGGGGTGTCATCGACGGTGTGGAAGTAGCCGACGCAGGTTCCGGCTGCTCGGCGAGCGTAGGTGGCGGCCAGCTGCGGGCTCAACAGGCTCCCCCATACGCGTGACGCGTTGTCGACTGCGGCGGCCATGTATGCGTCAAACCATGCCTGCGGCGTGTTCGGATACGACGCCGTGCGTAGACCGCCGTCGGGCAGCCATGACCCTGCTGCGTAGCCGCCGGCGACCAGCGCCATCCCCGCAAGAACCAACGCGACGATGTGCCGTCCGCGGCCCCGCTCAGAGCCGCGACGCGCTGCGTCGAGACTCTGGCCTGGCGTGTGAGCGGCGGGATCGGAGCGTGGCTGACGGACGCCGGCTGCGCTTGCGCTCGGGCGCTGGGGCCGCCAGGGCCTCATCAGCGGGCTGTCGTGCTCGCCGCGTGCCCGGCTGATCATCACTTCTGCGGACGGGAGCGGTGATGCCGGGGGTTCCTGCGCTTGTGCTTCGAGCGATGCGGCGGCGGGGTGCTCTTTCCAAACGTAATCAGAATCGCCCGGCTCGCGGCCGCCGCAAACGGATAATCTGATTCGGTTGCAGTCGTTGCGACCGAGAACGGGTAGGTCGCGACCCCACGGCCGGCGTGATAGGACCACGTGAAGTCAAACCCACCACGGCCGTCAGTCCGCAACGCCTGCAGCGGCGTCGCCTGCCCGCTTCCCGGATAGCGAACGAGCAGCCGTAGCGCCACCCCATCGGCGGGTACGTAGCCGCCGACCAGGCGACCGCGCAGAGTGATCGACCTGCGCCACGGCAGCACGCGCGGACTGATCGACAACGCGATCCGGGCGGGAACGATCAGCTTCACGATCGCCGAGGTCGCCGGCTGCGTGGTGGCATCACCGCCGTAGACCGCCTCGATCAGCCGCGACGGACCTGGCGGCACTCTGGCCGTCCACGTCCCGTTGATCCCCGTCGTCACGCTCGCCATCAGGCTGAAACGCCCGAGCCCGTTGTTGGGCGCCGAAAGGATCTGCACCTGACGACCGCCCAGCGCGGTCCCGTTCGCCAGCTCCAGGTAGCCGCTGACCGTCGTCGCCTTCCCGTGCTGCACCCTGCGCGTCGCTCTCTGCACCGTGTGCGGAAGCAGCGCGACCCGCCTGACCCTGGTGATCTTCACTGGCTTGCCGTGGCGCCTGACGATCACCGTCACCTTCCGCCGGACCGTCCTGGCGTGACAGCGCCGCACCTGGCGCTTCACGACCCGGCCGCGTCCTGCGACGTGCACCTTCTTGCCGTGGCGCGTGATCGTGCGCGGCTTGCCCTTGACGTGGATCTTGATCGTCGTGGTGTGGCAGCGCAGAGCGTCGGCGATCCGCGAGAACGAAATCGCCGATGCCGTCGGCTGGCGGATCAACATCACAAACGTCTCGGTCGGTGAGCTCGCCGGCTGGCCGTTTGGGTCGATAGCTGTATTCTGGGCGTAGCAGGAGATCCGGTGAGAGCCGATCCCCGCCACCGGGACCTCGGCGCTCGCGCCCGGATGCGAGGCGTAGGCGCTGCCGTCGACCGAACAGTAGATCGCCGCCACGCCACTCGGACCGGCCGTCGCTGCAGCCGAGACGTACTGCGTGCCCGCGGTGGACGACGCGTTCGAAGGACCGGTGAGGCTCAGACTGACGCCCGTATTATCGACGTACAAGGTCGTCGACGGGGACGAGACGTTCGCCGGGCTTGCCGCGTCGCTGGCCGACAGGACCAGCGACAGCGGCCCGTTGGCATAGCTGGTGGTGTCGACCGTTTGACTCATCGTCTGCGGGGTCGGGCACTGCGTCCAGGTATGCGTATCCCGAGCGGGGTCATATGGGCCCTGGATCGCGCTGCCGTTGATGATCTCTCGCATGCTGCAGATCCCGTCATCCGCGCTGGCTTGGAATGACGCTGGCCAGCCCGACCCTCTGATCCAGCGGCCACTCTGATACCAGATGTTGTTCGAACCGAGCGCAAGCAGGCTCGGGGGCGTGGTGTCAACCGCGACCAGATCTACCCCGCGCACATCGAGGACGTTCGCTGGCACACCGCACGAACCCTGATTGCAGCTGACCTGCCAGCCGAAGTAGCGGCTCGGACCGATGAAACGGTTGATGCCCGACCCGTAGTCCATCCCCCCGCAGCAGTTGTTCTGCCGCGTGATCGTCTGACTCCCACCGCTCCAGAAGAAGCTCGCGCCGAACCCATCGCCGCTCAGCGAATCGATCAGCACCTCGTTGACCGGAGTGAGCGCGTGCACGATCTGGATGGCCGGCGGCGTGACCGTATGCCACTGCGCGTTCTCGCCCCTCTTCGCGCCCTGATTATTGCTTGGGAGGATCTGAAACGAGCGGCCTTGCCCGCACTCGTTCGCGGTGCTGAAGGCCCCGTTGCTCACACCTGCCCACACCATGCCGCTGACGTCGCTGTCAGCGGCTCCGTCGCCGTACCCGGAGCACGAGGTCATTTCGACCGTCCCTGCACGCGCTGGCGGGGCCGCCCAGGTCATCTCGTAACCGCTGCTGAATGGGATGGCGAATGCCAGAAGAAGGGCGAGCCGGACTGCGGGTTGCGTCGTTGCCATTTCAGCGCGGGGTCGCGCAGAGTAGCTCCACCTCAAACGGCAGCGGGCTGAGCTGGCCCTGCGGATCGTAGGTGTCCAAGATGCTGGCTGTCCTACCGCCCACCGTGTTCAGGCCTCCGGTGAGATATCCCGGTGCGCTGCCGCTACCAGTGTCTACATTCCCGATGACTGTGCAGCGGCTCGTTGGATGCGTACGCCAGCTGACGTAGTAGCGGCCCGGAAACGGCTCAAGTCGAACGGTCACTCGGCCGCCTGATGCGGTTACGTGTCCGTTGGCGGTCACGCTCGCCCACTCGCGAACGTAGCCGCCGATGTTCCGATAGTTGAGCTTGACCGGGTCGATCGAGTGGTTCGCGAGGCTGACCGCAGCCACGCTCGTGCCGGTCAGCGCCAGGAAGAGGGCGAGGTAGGCGACAATATTCGCGCGGATGCGGGACAGGATTCGGTGATGCATGAGGTTCCCTATCTGATCGAGGGCCGCTGGTCCATTAAGAGCACTTTGGGTTGCAGTTTCGCCCCGCAGAACCGATCCCGGTCGGACCGGCGGGGAGGGACGTCGAACTGCTCGAACCGGCGCTCGCGCTCCCGGTATCGCTCGACGGAGCCCGGTACGAGGTCTGCGGGCGGCTCGTGGAGTAGGTCGGCTCAGACCCGGTCGAACTGGCGGCTGCCGTCGGCGCGGGAGGCGCTGTCCCCGTCGTTTGCGCCGGCGCGCGACGGCGTCTGCGCGCCGCGATGTCACGCGCGCGGATGGCAGCGCGTGCCCTGGCCCTCGCTTCCGCTCGAGCCTTGGCCTTCTTCGCAGCCAGCGCGGCGGCGCTCTCCGCCTCCCTGAGCGGCGCCGCGATCGACGCCGTGACCGCGCTGAGCGCATGCTCGATGGCGGCGGAGGCGTCGACGACGACCGGATGCTGATGGCGGGCGAGCGCCGATTTCGTCGCCGCCTTGTCGGAGCCCAAACTCCCGGCCGTGGCGCCGATGAGCCCGATCACGACGCCGACAGCCACGATTGCAAAAACCACCTTGACCCGAAGCGCGCCGGCCCCCGTCGCCCCGGTGGACGACTCAGTCGGTGAGCGGCGGCGGGAGCCCTGTGGCAAGGCGGGACCGAGATCCGCCGATCCTCGCGCGGCCGAGCGGGTCCGGGTGTGCTGCGCTCGCTCGTGAAGGTGATCGATCTGCCGTTGCACATCGTCCAGTTCGAACCCAGCCGGCGGCGGAGGTTCGGCGTCAAGCACCGTGCCGGACTGACGAGCCGACGGCTCGACTCCGCGCGTGATGAGCTGGTCCAACACATCGTCAGCCGGCGCTGCGGCCCCCAGCTCCCCTTCGGGCTCGAGGTCCATGCTGGATAGCAGGTCTGTGCCGGCGTCCGGAACACTGGGCGGCGGCGCCGGAGCGGCCCCATGGGGTTTACGGCGCCCGCTGGCGTCGGTGATGCGGGAGACAGATGCTCCTCGCTCGTGCTTGTCCCCTGCCTGAGACATTCGGACCCGTCACAGCCTACCACGCGCGCAATTCGCGAAAACACCAACTTTCACAAGAACCTCGCGCTAAGCTTCGTCCTCATGGTCCCAGAAGATGCTCTCAGCATCGCCGAGATCGCGCGCCAGCTACGCGTAAACCCCGCGACCGTCCGCCTCTGGATCAACCAAGGCCGACTGAAAGCCCACCGCGCTAGCCCCAGGCCTCAGGCACGCTGGTGGGTCGACCCCGCCGACCTCAACGCCATGCTCAAGCAACGCGCCAACGCTGCAGGCCGAGCGGGCGGCGAGATCGAATCCGACTACCAGCCAGGCCCTGATGAGCCCGGCCTGGGAATGCTCAGCTCGATCGACCTCGACGGGGCGCAAACCGAGCGATCATGAACGAGACCTTCGGCTCACGGCAAGAAGCCGCCGAGCATCTACGCCGTGCCGACAGCCGCTGGACAGAGGCCGTCCGCACCTTCCACGCCTACCCCGAACGACTGCGACGACTCGCCGAAGCCGCCGAGACGCAACGCAAGGCGTTCCTATTCGCAGACCTATGCGAGATCAAGTGGAAACCGCGCGAGAACGCACGGAACCTTCACCTCGCCCCAGAGCTTGAACCGCCCAACCGGATCGGCCCCCCAAAGCTGTGGGCCAAGTTCGACCACGCGCAAAAACACTTCGGCGACGCGCTAGCCGGAACCAGCCTGATGGCCATCGCGCAAGCGTTCGGCGAGATCGCCGAAGCCACAAGCGAGATCGCCGACACTGTCGAGCAGGCAGACGCCGCAAGCCTCACCGGGTGATCCTCGGCAACGGGCCCCACGCAAGAGACCGATGATGGACGCGCAAGTGGAGCTAACCGTGCCCGCTACGGTTAGGCAGTGAAGGGCCTGGATCGTCCCGTGCGCGTCAGCTCCCGGTGGCGCCGGCGGAGGGTGCGACGCGAACTCGAGCGAGCGGTCAACGAGCTTGCCGCGAGGGCCGACCGCCCAGGCGTCACCATCTGGCACGTACAACCGGTGATCGAGATCTGCACGGCCGAGCACTACCCGGCGTGGCGCAAAGCCCGCGAGCAGGCGTGGAGACGCGAGCGCACGCAGTTCAACACGAGGACATGGCCACAACGACTGATGCCAGCCGAACTCGCCGGCGCGCTGCTGCCGCAGTCCCACGGAGGCCACTACCGCGGGCAGCCAGCCGAGATCGCGATGCCCGTCTTCTCGCACAGCCCGCCGCCGCCACCGGCTGCGGACTTTGAGAGCCCGTATGAGCCGTTGGTGCTGCGTCTCACCGCCGGGTGGGTGCGAATGACGCGCGCGGACCCGGCCGCCGAGAACGCGGTTCTTCTTGCGCCACCGCTCGTCGACCTGATTGGCCGGCGCCCACGCCCGCGGATCCCCCACAAGCTCGGCATCACCTGGCCGCTGGAACCCAGCCAACCGCACATTCGCCCCGCGCGCCGGCCTGGATAGCCCGGCCGACTCAGCGCACCACCGCCGCCATGCGCGCCGACACTTCTGCAACGCGCCGCCAAACCACAAGTCCGAGACGGCCACGTGGTGGCTGCCGGCCTCGTTCCGATGCAGTCATCTCTCGGGGCCTGGCCCCGCACCTCGGGGCTTCCGCTTCGTGTGCTTCGGGGAGTCCGTCGACCGCCGCATTGGACAGCTGATGCTCCTCCCGTGTGGGAGCCAGCTCGTGCTCGCGCGGAGTACCGCTTCGAGCGGATCGTTAGCAAGGAGTCCGGCCGGCACGTTCTCACGTTCCGCGCATTCAGGATCCAGTTGGCGATGCGCGTCGCGGCGTGAAAACGGATCCCCAGCGACGTAACGGTCGGTCGGTCATGTTTCGACCACGTTCATGAGATGGTGGCCACCCCCGTGTCCCGCATCGGTCAGACAGAGCCGCCTTCCGCCGGTTGCAAGCTTCGCTGGTGCGCCTTTTCGCGTGATGGAGTCCGCCGCGGCGAGGGCAGTTGTAGCCAGCGCAAAGCAATCCGCGCGTGGCAGGCGGCGAGATGGCGCGATTAGCGCGATAGCCGACGCGCTTGAGAACGCGGCTACAGAATTTGTTTCCAGGACACCGTTACCGACCGAGCGTGCGGTTCCGGTCCGGTTCAGGCCGGCGCCGGTACGTTGGTATGGAAGGGCGGCCGTGCGGGGACGGGCGTGAGAAACGCCGCGGCGCAGATTAACGAGAACGCGACCGTTTCCGCGAGTGTTCCCGGCAGGCCGTGCGCGAGGGGGTCGCCGAATGCGAGGATCCCGCCGGTGATGTTGAGGACGTTTACGCCCAAGCCGGTCATCGCTGTCACCGTTACGGCGTCGCCGCTCTGCAGGGACCGGGCCGAGACGTACTGTGCCAGGAGCCCGGCGGTGATCGCCACCAACAGCCAGGGGCTGAGCAGCACCCCGAGAATTCCCTTGTGCGCGACGCCTATTAGCCTCGATTCTCGGGACCCGCTGATGACTGGGTGAGGGTCGGTCTCGATGCCGGGGTGCTTGTCTGGTGGGACGATGCCAGTGCAGGCTCAGGGGAACTATTGGAATCTGAGCGGTGAGTACGGGGCGTGGTTTCTCCGAGAGGCTCGGCGGCTGTCGCATTCGGTCACCAGTAGAGGCCATGATTATCAAGGCTTTCGTGTGCAGGGGCTCGCGAGTGAAGCAGAAGCCGTCCTGGGACCGCTCTACGCTACAAGAGTGCGATTCAGAAATATCGCCTGAGATATGCGATCAGGCAGCGAGCACTTCACAGACCCGAAAGTGCCCGCCCAGCGCCGCTATGAGGCGCTGCGCGCCTACTTCATCGAGGAGCTCTCGGCCGCCGAGGTCGGCGAGCGGTTCGGCTACTCGCCCGCCAACGTGCATCAAATGGCCTCCGAGTTGCGCTCGGGCAAAGCAGCATTCTTTATCGACAGCAAGCCCGGCCCGAAGGGACCAAGCAAGGCGCTGCGGATCCGCGACCAGGTGCTCGCGTTGCGCGCGCAAGAGCGCTCGGTCACCGAGATCGCCCAGGCGTTGACGGCTCAGGGCACGCCGGTCTCCGCCCAGACGGTGTGGGCGATCCTCGACGCCGAGGGGCTTGAGCGACTCGAGCGCCGCGCGCCCGCGCAGCGGGGCGCGCCGCCACCCCGCCTTGAGCCGGTCAAGTCGCGCGCGATCCCGTTCTGGCCGGCCGGCGAGCAGATCGTCTGCGATCACGCCGGACTGTTCCTGCTCGTGCCCGGGATCGTCGAAGCGCCCGTGCGCCAACTCGCCGTGCGCAACATCGGCCGCGACCAACCCACGCTGCTGATCACCAACGACATCGAGCAAACGACCAAGCAACTGTTCGGCCGCTACGCCGAACGGATGGGGATCGAGAACGAGCTCGACGCGTACATCGGCGGCTTTCACCTCGACGCGCTCTCATCCGGCCTACCGCTGAACGTCGATCTCGACACCACCCTGACCGTCATCGCCGGCAACCTCTACCGGCTCCTCGCCCGCAAACTACCCCGCTACGAGCGCGCCACCCCCGACCGCATCTGGCGCCACTTCCTCGACAGCACCGGCACCCTTCACCTCACCGACGACACGCTCACCATCAACCTGCACCTCCGGACCTACCACCCCGTACTCATCGACGCCGGCCTCGCCGACCAGACCACCCCAATTCCCTGGCTGGACAACCGCCAACTCCGATTCCGCTTCCCGCCCCGCTAAAACCTCAGCAAGTTTTCCTTACCGAGAATCGAGGTTAGCGCCTTGACCGCCAGGTCAGCGACCCCGAAGAACACCCCAGAGGCGGCACCGATCAATGCTCCGTCGTGAGCGGCAAGTCGCCGCAGCCGGGGACCGAGGAGCAGCAAGCCGCCGGTTGAGCTGGCAAACAGCTCAAACACCGTCATCGTGAGCGACGAGAAGCGGTTGTGGGCTCCGTGGATCGATGGGAGCGTCACGGCCAGAACCGTGAGCCCGGCGACGCTGAGGATCAGGCCGGATCGCTGGCGTGGGGTGACGCGCCAGCCGGCCAGCGGCTCGGCCGACGAGGATCATGATCCCGCCGGCCATCACCGCCTGAACGATCGAGATCGGGGCGAGGGCGAGCGCGGCGATGTGCAGCAAGCCCGCGGCGGTGGCGATCGCCAGACCGGCGATGAAAGCCCGCGAGGTGAGCAGTAAGCGCACGCTGCGCCATGGGTGCCGATGACTCATTCGTGGCGAACGTTGTGCGCCACGGTGCTTGATCAGCCACCCGAGGTTCGTCCCCAGGGCACACAGGGCCGCAAGCCCCAGTCCCGCAGCAACGCCGCCGCTCATCGCGTCTTCTCGAGCATCACCATGCGTCTGCTCTTGTAGCGCCCGGCGATGAGCTGATGCTGAGAGGCCCCAATCGTGCAGCGAGCTCCGGGCTGGCGGCGCGGGAGCGGATCCGCGGTCAGCGCGTCAGCGCGCGAGGGCTGCCGGCGCGGTCGTTCAATCGGCCTATGCGTTGTAGATGACCATCGCGGCCCCGAACAGCAGGCAGTAGATCCCGAACGGCACCAGGTTGCCGCGCTTGAAGTAGCGGGTGAGGAAGTGGACGGTGATGACCGCGGTGACCGCGGCGAACACGGCGGCGATCACGGCCGGGCCGCGGATGCCGTTGCCGTTGTGGCCGAGCAGGTCGGGGAGCTTGTACAGGCCGGCGGCGACGATGATCGGGGTGGCGAGCAGGAAGCCGTAGCGGGCGGCGTCGCTGTTATCCAGGCCGCGCGCGAGACCGGTCGCCATCACGACGCCGTCGCGGCTGATGCCCGCGATCAACGCGGTCGACTCACCGAGCCCGATCAGCGCCGCTTCGCGGTACTCGAGTGTCTCGAGCTCGCGACCTCCGTCGGGCTTGAGCCCTTCTCGGCGGGCGAGCTCGCGGACCTGTGCGCGGCGGCGGAGTCGTTCGGCGCCGATCAGCACGATCCCGTTGATGACCAGAAAGATCGCGGCGACCTCAGGTGTCGCGGTGGCTACCCGTGCGGTGTGCTCAAACGCGATCCCGAGCAGTCCGACGGGGATGCTCGCGACGATGATCAGCCAGGCCATGCGTTCGGTCGGGGTATCGACCCGGCGCTTGCCCAGGGTGGCGAAGAACGCGCGGACGATATCCACCCAGTCGCGCCAGAAGTAGATCAGCAGGCCGATCGCGCTGCCGACGTGCAGCATCACTACGAAGGCGAGCCAGGGCGATTCGGACTGCGACTGCCATTTGACGATGTTCGTCCAGCCGAACAGGTGCGGGAACAGGACGGTGTGGCCGAGGCTGGAGATCGGAAACAGCTCCGAGACGCCTTGCAGGACGCCGAGCACGATGGCTTGGAAGGTGGTGATGAGACTGGAGGCGATGGCTAACAAGAGTGGAGTCCTTGGGGAGGGCCCGGCCGGCACTGAGCTCGAGCTGTTGATCTGAGGTCGAAGCCGATCGGGGTTCGCGCCGGGGCCGCTTCCCCGGGGATTGCTGCCTCAGCGGTCCGGGCTCCCGGCGTTCGGATGTGAGCACGCGGCCGACCCCGACTGGGTTCTTGGCCCGCCAGCATCGACGCAGAAGATGAGATCAATCTGAGAGCGCACCGATCGGCGGCCGTGAGGTGTTTCATTGGGTCAACATCGGCCGACTCTCGGCCGAGAAGCGCGGCCGGCGGTGGGTCGTGGCACGCCAAGATCTCGACGAGATCATGACGCAGCGGCGTCGCCGGGCGGGCCGCCCACCGATCCTGGATGCTCTGCCCGAACCGGGCGAGCAGCGCAAGGGCCTCGCATGGTGGACTCCATCGACCTAAGTACTGACACATGAGCGACGAGTTCGGATCGGTCCAGGAAGCGACGATGCATGTGCGGCGCGCCGACCCCCGCTGGCAGGCCGCCGTCCACGGATTCGATCCGTACCCCGACCGACTTCGCAGATTGGCCGAAGCCGCCGACGGCGAACGTAAGGCGCTGCTGTTCGCAGATCTCTGCAACGTGAAGTGGAAGCCTCAGCCTGGGGCACGTGGGCTGCGGCTGGCGGCCGAGCTCGATCCGAGTAACCGCATTGGCCCGGAGAAACTCTGGGCCAAGTTCGACAAGCCCCTCGACCAGCTCGGCGCGGCGCTCGAAGGCGACGGCTTCGCGCAGCTGGCTGCGGTGTTCGCTTCACTGTCTGCCGCTGCGACCGAGATCGCCGACGCCCTTGAGCACGGCGACCAGATCAGCAAGGCTGGCTGAGCTCGGGCGCAGTATCTACAGCGGCCTGAAATGCACAGGCGCTCCGCGCGGAGCACGGGGCGGCACCGGAAGCAGTCGGATACGCGCCGCATTGCGAAAGCAGGATGACCTATGAGGTCTCCCGGCTCCTGGCTGTGTACGCGGCCCGCGGCGACGGCCGTCAGCGGTTCAGCGTCTGTCGCGCCGAGGCGCGTCGGTAGAGCGAAGGCTCAGCGAACACCGTACGCATCGTGGGGAGAACCGACCAAGTTTGGGCAGCACACGGGCGAGGACTCGGCCGGGCACACAACGTTCTCGTAGTGCTGGCCGCCGTAACGATCGTGGTCGATTAGGGACGTGGTATTGCTACGTCGTCGACGACGACGTCGGGCTGCGCGGTGTGGAGGTGATCGATCGAGGCGATCATGTGGCGCGTTCCAGACCTCGAGTGCGGGTTGTCCGGTGTCGGGTGGCCGCTCTCAGCGCCAACTCATCTTGACGGTCTACAAACCCGAGCGTGCTTGGATCCCGATCCCGATCGCGGACGCGGCAGCGCCGAGGAGCGGGGCGCCTCTCGGCTCGACGTGTCGGAGCGGTTGGAGCTGAGGCCTGGTTGCAGGTCGCGTTCGTCAGCGAGGTGTTCCTGCCGGCGGTCGACGGGGTCGTGACGCGACTGACGCGCCCGCTCGAGGAGCTCGCGCGCGCGGGCGATGAGGTGCTGATGATCGCTCCCACCGGCGGCCAGTCGAGCTACGCCGGCGCGCCGGTCCTCGGCATCGCCGAACTGCGGATGCCGCTTTACCCGCCGGGGACGCGCACCGCAACATCAGCGCCCGACGCCGCTAAGCGACGGCTGAGCCTCACGTCGAAGCTGAAGCAAACTCTCACGAACCTCTCAGCATGACCTTACGGTCGTGCTGACCGTTGGTGATGACCGAGCCCGGCTAATGCGCATCGCGGTTGTCACCGAGGTCTTTCTGGCCGCCGTCGACGGCGTCGTGACGCGTCTGCGGCGCACGCTGGAACAGCTGGCGCGCGTCGGCGACGAGGTTCTAGTCGTGGCGCCAGTCGGCGGCCGGTCCTCTTACGCCGTGGGGCTGTCGCCGACATGCGTGCCCTCCGCCTACCGCCCGCTCGGGTGGCCGGCGCTGGCGCGCGCCGTGCTCGCGGCGCCGCCCGGGCTCGTCGGCGCCGCGCCGACACGACGGGGGGGAGCCGGATGACCATCCCTCCACATGCTGGCTATGTGGCGCTGTTTGCCATTGTCTTTTTGGCGGAGGCGGGCGTGCCGCTGCTCGCGCCGACCGAGCTGGTGCTCGTGGCCGCCGGCATCGCTGCGGCAAACGGAGACGCTTCCCTGTCGGCCGTTGTGGCGCTGGCGCTCACCGCTGACCTGCTCGGAACCTCGGCCCTGTTCGGCCTAGTGCGCCTGGGCGGTGAACGGTTGGGCGGCCGCCTCGGGCGCCTGGTGGACTCGGCGCGCCGGAAGGCGCATACGCTCGGCGCCCTCGACTTCACCCGCGTCGCCGCAGCGCGCTCGGTCCCGCTGCTGCGGATCCCCGCTACGGCGGCCGCCGGCCTGGCCGGCCTGTCTCTGCGGCGCTTCGCTGTCGCTGCGCTGATCGGCGGCACGGTATGGGTCGCGCTATTCGTCGGCGCAGGCTACGTTCTGACCCGCGAGTCCCTGCACGTCTTCTGACACCGCGCGCGCACCAGCCGCGGCGACGTGCGGCGGCGCTGCGGCAAGCAGCTCGGTCTGTTGCGGCAAGGCTTCGCCTGGAGACGAACGGGCCGCAACGTCCGCGTATAGCCGCTCGAACGCCTCGACGACCCTGCCATGCGCGTGCGACACGGCCGCCTCGCGGCCGCGCCGACCCATCTCGGCGCAGGCGCGACCGTCGCCGAGCAGCCGCGTAAGGCGATCGGCCAGCGCGGCCGCGTCACCGGGGGGAAACGTGTAGCCGTTGACCCCGTCGCGAACGAGGCAAGGCAGAGCCAGCGCGTCGGCGGCGACGACCGGCCTACCAGCAGCCATCGCCTCCAGCGTGACGATGCTCTGCAGTTCTGCGGTTCCGGCCGCGCAGAACACGTCGCATGCTGCGTACAGGCCGGGGAGGTCGGCGTCGGGCGCCGGCCCGGTGAAGATCGTGTGCTTCTGCACGCCCTCGCGAGACGCCAATCGCTCCAGCGCCGGTCGCATCCTGCCGTCCCCGACGATCACCAGCTGAGCATCGATGCTCTGGCGCACCAGCGCCAGCGCGCGGATAAGGTCTTGGACGCGCTTCTCGCGGTCCAGGCGGCCGACGTGCATGTACGTCGGCGCCGCCGAGATGCCGTAGCGCCGGCGCGCCGCGGTCGCCGAGCGGCCGGGGTGGAAGGTGTCGAGGTCGACTCCGTTAGAGATCACGCCGACGGGTACCAACCCGGCGGCGCGGAGCAGCTCGGCCGCAACCGGACTGGGTGCCGTGATCGTGGCCGCCCCGCCGTACACGCGCGCCAGGTCGCGCCAAAGCAGTCGCTCGACCCGGCCACGAAGCGTCATCGCGAGCCGAGGCAAGTACACCAGAAAGTTCTCGGGCACGAAATGGTTGGTCGCTACGACCGGGATGTCGAGCCGCCGGGCGGCGCCGATCGCTGCGCGCCCGATGAAGAAGTGGTTCTGCACGTGTACGACGTCCGGGGCGATCTCCCGCAACGTGGCTCCGATCCGGGGCCGGGTCGCTGGCGCTGCGCAGCAGCGGACCGCGGCGTAACCGGGGATGCTCAGCGAGGGGATGCGATGAACGGTCAGGCGCCCGTCGCGCTCGACGCGCACTCCGCGGTCGGCCGCTGGGCAGAGCACGTGCACGTCGTGACCGCGGGCGGACAGGGCGCCGGCCAAGCACTGGGCGAACCGCGACGCCCCGTTAAGATCTGGCCGGTACGTTTCGCTGGCAAGCAGGATCCGCATCTCACCAGTCGCGCTCAGGCGATGTCGCGGCGCTTGAGTCAAGTACGAGCTGGCGGGCAGGAACGCCGCGATGCCGTGCTTGTCGTCGCGGTCGGCGGTTGGTCCGGCGTGGCGGCTGGGCAAGAAACTGCGCAGCCAGGCGCTGTTCTTCCCGTCGAGGCTCGCACCGACGAACAGCACGATGCCGATGAGCACAGCCAGGAGGATGGAGCTTCGGTTCCTGGTAAGTCACAGGCCGCATGCCGATTAGCATCAGGGCAGGATGCCGTCTCCGGATGAGATGAACCTGAGACCCCCCCGCGCATCGTTCGCGCGAGGCAAGAAACACTGGACGCTACGACATGTGTTTCGATCCGGGGGGCTGCGGCAATCCGCGCTGCGCTCGCGCTCGCTACGACGCGAGACCGCATCACACTCTTGCGCGCAGAGCGACGGGATGCTGGATGATGTCGCTTGCTAATCCGCCTCGCCCGTGCCGGTCGCGGCGCCACCCGTTCGCGCGCGTCCACGAACCCCTCTCTGCCAATGTCACGTGAGACGGTCTTGACCGAGGATCTACTGAGTCCTGAGGGCGAGAACGGAGCACGTGATGTTGGACAGGGAGATGAACGGTGCCGGCGGCCGCGACCTGGGCGGAACGCGCTGGACCCAGACGCACGCCTACAACTCTCGCGAGCTTTCCGAGGCCTGCCGTGCGCCGCCGACAACGGCGGCGGACGGCGCCCTCGGTCAAGCATCCCGGGGCTTTATTTTCGCGCGCTGCTGTCGTTCACGCTCGGCACGCTCCTCATGTGCGTCCTTGAGTAGTCGCTTCCATTGTCGGCGGGCACTGTTTGCCAGGGCAACGCGACTGGTCATGACCGAGCAAGTCACGAGCCATTCGGCGAGCTCTCTGTTCGTCATCCCGGAGAGTCCCTGCGGTGATCCATCGCGTTCGATCCTTCGCAAAAGCTCGCGCTGACTGTCGGAGAAACCTCCGACGCCGAGTGGCTGCTGATTGGTCATCCTTCGGTGCCGCCGGCGGCCCTCGCGGACATGGGACGCGGCCCCACGATCGACTTCTGGTGAATAGCCGGCGATGCGCCCGCCGGGCGTGATCGGCTGGAGGGGTGCGGCGGCGCTACGCTGGCGGTGGACTTACGCTGAGCCCCACCGACCGTCCCGAACGGGAGCCGAGGAGCACTTCGATGAGCGATTTCGACCCTTCCGGGCCTCCCGATGCCAGCCGGCCGTCGGCCCGCGACGCCAGCGATGAGCAGATCGTGATGGTGCCGGTGCCCAGGAGTCAGCTGGCCAACGTTTACGCGGTCCTGGGCAAACGAGCGCACAGGGACGCGGACGGCGTGCGGTGGGAGCCGCTGGCACTGGGGCTGTTGCGCGGATCGGTGTGGGTAGCCCGCGAGGTGGTGCGGCCTGCGACGCGGGAGCTGACTCGCCAGGACCTCGAGGGTCTCGGGGAGACGCTTGCCAGCGTCGCGCGCCGGTCGGCCCGAGCGCTCTTCGAGCCGTCCGACGAGGATCCCCCGGCCGACAACGAGGATGCTTAGCGGCCGTCCGGGCATCGTCGCCGACCGCGCGAGCGCTCCGTCTTCGTGAGGACGCGGTTCGGCGGGTGACGATCCGCGATCTCGGCTGGGCCGCCCACGAGGGCGCGAGACGTTCCGCGCCCCGGCCGGGTAGCGTCGAGCATTGTCCGGGCCAGACAGCCCCAAATGTTCTCGACGTCTGGCCGCCAAGCGGGTGCAGATGAATACTCATGGCTCGGTCCCGGTAACCGCGCGCCAGGTACGAAAGCTCCGAAGCCGCTGGTCGGCACAGTCACCCATAGCGCGGCGTCGATCGCGTGGAAGTTGGGCACCCGTTCCGCACTGCATTGCGGGTGACGGGAACGGTGACGACCGCCAGCATGCGAGAGTCGACTGCCAGCGAACGTGAGAGCGTCAACGGTCATGAGATGTCGCGGCGGCGAATCGCCGCCAGCGCCCCCCCGAGCGCCAGCGTCGTGTAGGCACAGAACAGGCCAAAGCCTTGCCACGGGGGCAGGAGATGGGTGTCTGGTGTGGTGTGGAAGATCGCCTGTCCGGCGTATCCGGGCAGGTACGGGTTCACGGCATTCTGGAGCGAACCGGGCAATCCCTCGGTCAGCGCGGGCAGAACGAGCAGCACTCCGAACAAAACGGCGATAGCACCCGCGCTGTGGCGGACCAGTACGCCGATCGCCAGGGCCAGTAGTCCCAGCAGCGCGAGGTACAGCCCGGCCCCGACGACGGCCCGCAGGACTCCGGGGTCGCTCAGCCCTGCTGACGCGTGCCGCGCAGACAGGATGGCCTGCCCAACCCCGAAGGCGGCGAAGCTTGCGATCTCCCCGACGATCAGCGCGACGACGCAGAACACTGCCGCTTTGGCCGCCAAGACGAGGCCGCGCTGCGGCACGGCCGCGAACGTCGAGCGGATCATGCCGCTGGCGTGCTCGCTCGTGATAGTGAGAGTGCCGAGTACGCCGATGGCGAGTTGAGCGAGCAGCACTCCGCTGAGGCTGTAAGAGGTCGGGTTGAACTTGAGCTGGGTGAGGCTGAGTTGCGCCACTCGCCGCACGTACGCCTCGCACAGCCCGACCGCCGCGCCGACGGTGAGCAGCACCGTGGACGCTAACGTGAGATAAGTCGCCCGGACCGTAAAGAGCTTGGCCAGCTCGCTGCGGGCGACATCCACGAACAGGCCGCCCTCTGGCCTGTCCATGGCCGCTGCCGAGGGTTTAGACATGGCTGGTTGCTGCCAGCTTGGAAGGGTCGGCGCGAAACTCGAGGCTGTCGCGGGTGAGAGTCATGAAAGCCTCTTCGAGTGACGCGTCCTGCACGCCGAGGGCGTGAATGGGAATGCCGTGAGCGGCCGCGAGATCGCCGACTTGGCCCGCGGACAGGCCCGTGACGGTGCCACGCTCCCACGATCCGGGTTCCGGTGTGCAGCTGCCACCGGCGTCAGCGATGAGCTCGCTCAGGCGTCGGAGCTGTGGCGATTGCAGCACGATCCGGCCGACCTCGCTTGCGGCGATGAAGCTGCTGACGTCGGTGTCAGCGATGACTTGTCCTCGGCCTATCACGATCAGGTGATCGGCAGTCAGCGCCATCTCGCTCATCAGGTGGCTGGACACCAGCACGGTGCGCCCCTCCTGCGCCAGCTGCCGCATCAACGTCCGGACCCAGTGAATACCCTCCGGATCCAAGCCGTTCACCGGCTCGTCGAACAGCAGGACCGGTGGGTCCCCGAGCAGGGCCGCGGCGATCCCCAGCCGCTGAGCCATCCCGAGCGAGAACGTCCTCGCCCTCCTGCGGGCAACTGCCATGAGTCCGACCAGGTCGAGGACCTCATCGACTCGCCGACGCGGAATCCGGTTGCTCAACGCGAGGCAGCGCAGGTGTTGATACGCGGTACGGTCGGGATGAAAGGCCTTGGTATCGAGCAGCGCCCCGACCTGAAACAGCGGACGGCGCAGCGCGCTGAAGGGCTGTCCGTGCACGCTGATCGCGCCCGCCGTGGGGCGTTCCAGGCCCAGGATGAGGCGCATCGTCGTCGACTTGCCGGCGCCGTTAGGTCCTAGGAAGCCGGTGACGCGGCCGGGTCGGACCTCGAAGGTGAGATCGTCGAGGGCCCGCGTCGCCCCGTAGGTCTTGGTCACGCCCTGGACCGCAATCACGACATCGGCCTTCCTCTCCCCAGCCAATGACCCCAGGACCGACCTTCAGAGGAAACGATGAAAACCGTCGTCGACGGGCTGGGAAGAACACTGGTCGCTGTGGCGCGTGCCGGGTGAGACATCGCCGACAGAGTGGCGATCGGAGATGAGATGACCCTGAGAGCTCAGCCGGCAAGCATCGCGCGTAGGTCCTCTAGCTCGCGCGCGAACGCGCGCTCCCAGGTGTTCTCCTGGGCGAGCCGCGCACCGAGGTGAGGATCGGGCCGGGCGCCCAGCGCACACTGGATCGCTTCGGCGAGAGCGGGTATGCCTCGGTCGGGGAAGGTGTGGGTAAGTGACGGGGCGATGGTCGCAATCGGTGCGCCCTCGGGGGCCACAATCGGGGCGCCAGTGGCGGCTGCTTCGAGCATCACGAGCTGGCAGCGGCCAGGCTCTCCCGGATTTACGACGCACCCGGCTCGGGCGAAGATCGCCGCGAGGCGCGCGCGGTCGGTGATAAACGGCTCGATTTCGACGCGGTGCCCAAGGCCGTACATGCCGATCGCCCGCTGCAACGCGCGGCCTTGGCGTCCGTGGCCGATGATCCGCAGCGGCCACAGCATGTTCGGATAGTTGGCGGCCAGGAGCAGGGCACCGACGTGAGCGCTGGGACTGAGCTCGCCGGCAAAAACGACCTCCCGGCCCCGTCGTGCGCTCGGGTCAGCTTGAAACTCTGGATCCACCCCAAGTCGTACGGCCGTGGAGCGTGGTGACGCATCGGCGGCAGCGGGCGCGATCACGGCATCGACACGGCGAAGCGCTTGCTGCTCGCGGCGCTCAGGCCACCAGCGGCGCGCCCGAGCGAGCCCCGCCGTCGGTGCTGGCTCGGCGTGGTGGGGGACCGCGACGGTTCTCGCGCCCGAAAAGCGCGCTACCTCGATCGCTCGCTGCGCCGTGTCAAACGGGCCGTGGAGCATTATCGCGTCGGCGCGCAGACTGCCCAGGAGCTCAAGCAGCCGTTGTGAGCGGCCGGTGAAGCGGTCTTCGCGAGCCAGCGGTCGCCACGCCGGCGGCAGCTCATGCCAGCCCGCGGAGTGAGACTCGCGCACGCCGGGAACGATCGTGTGATGAATCAGCTCCGGGGTCTGCTCGGCGTAGCGCTGCTTGGCGCGAAGGTAGGTGCCAAGCCCGTCATAGCCGGGGCCACCGCGGAGCGCGACATCGACGACCGTGAGCGGTCGACGCTCACGGCCGGTCGGGTGAGCCTGCGCTGAGCTGTCGCTGCGACCGGGTGGAGGGTGGGTCTCGGTACGCGTGCTCACGCCCGTGACTATCGCCCACGGCGATGAGATGGACCTGAGAGCAGCCAGCCAAGCCCCAAACCTGCGACCGTAATGCCGGCGCCGCTGCGGCCAGTGACCCGGGCTCATCTTCATCTCAGCATCGGCGGGCATTGTTTCTCGCTTGCTTGCGCTCGCGTCGGTCACCGACTCGCTGGTCACTTTCGCCACTCAGCTGGTGGCTGATCTCGGGCTCGTCGGCATCTTCGCGCTGATGTTGCTCGAGAGCGCGTGCATCCCGATTCCCTCCGAGGCGACCATGCTCTTTGCCGGCTTTGGCGTCTCCCAGGGCCATTATGGGCTGGCGGCGATCACCGTCGCTGGTGTGCTCGGAAACCTTGTCGGCTCGTGGGTCGCATACGCGCTGGGCAGCGTTGGCCGCCGCGAACTGGTCGAGCGCCATAGCACGAAGCTGCACATCGACAGCAGGCACCTGGATTGGGCTGATCGCTGGTTTGAGCGCTACGGGGCGGTCGCGGTCTTCTTCTCGCGCATGCTGCCGATCGTGCGCACGTTCATCTCCCTACCGGCTGGTGCGGCGAGGATGCCGCTCGGTCGCTTCTCGTTGCTGACTGTGGCCGGGTGCGTGCCGTGGGTGCTGCTGCTCGGGGTCATCGGCGAGCAGGTCGGTCATAACTGGAGTGCCTGGCGGGGCAGTCTTCACTACGTCGACTACGGTGTGCTCGCCGCAGCGGGACTCAGCGTCGCTTACCTGCTGGTGCGCCGTCCGTGGACTCGCGGTGCTGGCGGCGGCGCGTCCAGCTAAGCTCTTATGGAGAGTCGTTTGTCAAGCCGCCAACGCCAGATGCCCGCGGCGAGGGCGGGCATCTTGTCGGCTGAAGGGGCGGCAGGTCTGGCTGGTGCGCGACGCGCGGTCAGACTCTTATACGCGGGTGCACGGGTTGGCTACCGTCTCCGCAAGACCGGTTTTCGTCGTGAGAGCCCGGCTGTCTAAGATCGAGCGTGGCCGGAAGAGGGCTGCTCATGCTTAGATCGCGGATGCTCTCGCGCGTGGTGGCCAGATCGGTCCTGCCGCCTCTTCAACCGACGTGATGCGTCAGGGTGTCAGTCGGCGTTCGCGAGCGCCCAGCAGAAGCCGGTGAGCTCGCGGGCGACGGCGACCGCGACGATCGTGCGGCGCTTGCCGCGCTGGCTGTCGAGTCGTTGCCAGACGCGGTGCAGGCGTCGTTGGGCCTGCCAGGAGATCTCGATGATGTTGGCGGCCTGTCCTTCTTGGCGGCGGCGAAGCGCCTGGCCCTTGGCGGGCGCGCGGCGGTAGTGCCAGGCGGCCTCGACGAGCAGCCGGCGGGCGTGCCGGGACCCGGTCTTGGTGATCGCTCCTTGCCGGCGTTTTTCGCCGCTGGTGTCCTCAGATGGGGTCAGGCCCAGGTAGCTCATCAGTTGCCCGGCCTTCTGAAACCGCTCAAACTCGCCGACCTCGGCGCACAACCCGACCGCGGAGAGGGTGTCGATTCCGCGCAGGCAGCGCAATCTGGCGACGGTCTGCTCCCACGGTGAGCCGCCGATCAGCTCGCCGATCGCCTTCTCCAGCGCGTCGCGGCGGATCACGATCGCGTCGATCGCGCCGAGATACTCCAGCAGCGTGATCTGCGCGCCGCGCTCTCCCAGGTCAAGGGCGGTCAGCCATGAGCGGTGACGAATCGTCCAGGCGCTGGCGGTGTCCTCATAGCGGACGTCGTGGCGCAGCAGCAGCTTGCCCAGCCGCTGCCGGGCGCGCATCAGATCACCGCGCACCGCCTCCCGCGCGCGAACGACATCGCGCAGCGCCTCCTCCTGTCCAGACGGAACCCGGACCGGGTGCAGCCCGTCGATCATCAACAGCCGCAGCACCCGCTCGGCGTCGCGCTGATCGGTCTTGACCTTATCCGCAGCCGGCCGCTCGATCTTTCCCGGCGCCGCGACCACACACCCGACCCCGACCGCGTCAAGCGCCCGCGCCAGGCCGTAGCCGGTCGGGCCGGCCTCATACGCCACGCGCGTCGGACCCGGCAGCGACGAGCAGAACTCGACCACATCGCTCGTCGTCCCCGACAGCCGTCGCGAGCACAGCTCCCCCGACTCACCATCGATCGTCACCGCGAGCACCGAGCGCGCGTGCACATCCAGACCAGCCCAACTGCGAACCTTCGCCATGGTCGGCTCCTCTATGCGGTTGTGGTCCGCCGCGCGGGGTCCAGCCCGCACGGCTTCATTCCCCACGATCGTGTGGGGGACCGGCCGACTTCATCAGCGCGGCCGGACGACAACCTCCATATGGTCTAAGCCGCTGGTGAGAGACCGAGGCGAGGTCGAACGCGGCGGCGGCGTGCCGTGCGCTGGCTGAGCGCCGACCACACGTCCGCTGCCAGCTCCGCGCAGACCTCGGAGCGGGCGCGCTCAGCATCCAGATTTTGCACGTCGAGCTGCGCGCTTTCCTCCGCATATAGGCGGGCACGGCGGATGTTCTGGCTTAGTGCTCCCTTACGTAAATAAGGCAACGTATTAGCGTCCGCCCGCGGCCGTAGCGTGCGTGGCATCCTGTCCTCTGGGAAGGGGAGTTGATGCCGGGGCGTAGCCCGTATCTGATCGCACTGACGGACGAGGAGCGCGCGGTGCTTGAGTCGTTGGCGCGGTCGTATACGTTGCCGTATGGGCAGGTCACTCGGGCTCAGATGGTGCTGATGGCCGCGGATGGCCTGCGTAACGACCAGATCGCCGCGCGGCTGCGGGTCAGACGGGATGTCGTCTCGCAGTGGCGCAAGCGGTTCTTCGAGCAGCGCCTCGCCGGCCTCGAGGACTGACCCCGGCGCGGCAGACCGCCGGCTTTTCCCCCCTCAGGTCCGGGCTGAGGTGATCTGTCTGGCGTGCGAGCGGCCCGTCGACAGCGACGTGCCGCTCGCGCGCTGGTCATCCTCAGAGCTCGCGCGCGAAGCCGTGCTGCGCGGGATCTGCGAGCAGATCTCCGGCGTGACCGTGTGGCGCTGGCTCTCAGAAGACGCGATCAAGCCGTGGCAGCATCGCTCCTGGATCTTCTCGCGCGACCCCAAGTTCGCCGCCAAGGCCGGCCGGATCCTCGACCTCTACTCAGGCCGCTGGGAGGGCGAGTTGCTGCATCCCGGCGACTACGTCGTGTGCTGTGATGAGAAACCATCGATACAAGTCCGAGCGCGCAAGCACGCGACGCTGCCCGCCAAGGCCGGCGTCAAGCGCGGGCAGCGCGTCGAGCACGAGTACGAACGACGCGGCGCTCTGTGTTACCTCGCGGCCTGGGACGCGCGCCGCGCCAAGATCTTCGACCGCTGCGCCCCCAAGGACGGGATCGTCCCGTTCGACCAGCTGGTCGAGCAGTTCATGAG